>Ga0190293_1000272_pt1 | contig 18140 bp, 11 predicted proteins | sample 48693001_MG_FD_161671 | JGI IMG/M metagenome (GOLD analysis project Ga0190293, IMG submission 161671) | Hydrothermal vent microbial mat bacterial communities from Southern Trench, Guaymas Basin, Mexico - 4869-30-0-1_MG | ecosystem: Environmental > Aquatic > Marine > Hydrothermal vents >...
AGGTCCAGGTCAGCAGAGACAGTCTGACCGTCCTGCAGAGGAGACAGGGAGTCACTTCATCGTACGCTTCTCTCCGCTCTGCAGTTGGGGTCGTCAGCTCGCACATACTTGTGGATACAGCCGCTGTACTGCCGCCGATCTCCATGCGGACTGTAGAGGGATTCTTGATAGATTTCAGCGCAAATCCATCCCTTCTCGCTGCAGAAGAGCGTCTGGAAGAGGTCAGGCTTTCGCACGAGGCAAGACAGCGTTCATACTGGCCGTCACTATCTGCAGGAGGAAGCTGGAGCTGGAGCAATGATGAGCTTGAGTTCGACGACTTTGCGGACAGGGACAGCTGGAATGTCTCGATGACCCTTAACTGGCAGCTGTTTGACGGTTTCTCCAGAGAGGGTCTGATCCAGTCCTCCAGGTCCTCCGTTCTCCGGCAGGAAGCCACCATCGAATCTCTCGAGAACAGCCTTTACACATCCGCGCTTATGTACAGGGACAATCTCATCAGCTCAATTGCCGCATGGGATCTCTCGGAAAGGGTCACCGAACAGGCTATTGAGCAGCTTCGTCTTTCCGAGATGAGCTATGACCTTGGCGGGACATCCCTGCTCGACCTTCTCGCAGCCCAGAGCACTCTCGCGGATGCCGAAGCATCCGAAGCGTCGGCATTGTCAGCCTGCCTTATAGCCGAGGCAAGGTTCCTGGTCGTACTTGGCCAGTCCCCGAGGCTGGGGGAGTAGCAGCCGCCAGCCTGCTCGAACCTGCCTGATCGAGTGGTCAGATGATGCATTCCACTTATGAATCCGGAGCGATGCTCTTGACGCGGCTGAAGTACATCCTGCAATATTGTCCTGCAGATATTCATCCCGGGTCAGGACACTGCCTCGGATCATCAGACGACGGGTTTGGAGATAATGAGAGCCGCACGGCGCAGAAGACCCTCCACATATCTGATAATACTTGCGCTAATCATCCTCGGCCTTGGTCTCATTATGGCATACTATGTGAACAGCACTTTTGAGAATCTCAGGTATGATGCGCGGATAATCAATGAGACCGGCATCATCAGAGGGGCCATTCAGAGAGTATCGAAACTTGCTCTATCTGACTCAACCTGCATGTACAGACATGTGATAGTGGAGATCAATGAGCTGATCGAGCAATTCGTATCCCGTGAAGTAGGGTACCGGCATGACGGATCTGAAGAGGCTCTGGTAAATGGACTGCTGAACCTCAGGAGTGAATGGCATGTGCTCGAGCATGATCTTGTTGAGTATCAGGACGCGCCTACGGAGGTTGTCCGGCTGGCGATAGTAGAGAAGAGTGAAAGCTGCTGGGAGGCCGCAAACCAGGTGGTCCTGACAGCTCAGCTTGCGACAGAGGAAAAAGTAGGAGGGATCAGGCTCTTCTACAACATTCTGCTGCTCAACGCCCTGACAGCGGTACTCGTTATAGTGTATGTCCTTCTGTACGTGCGGAGGAGACTCGAATTCGAATCATCGCATGATCCATTGACAGGTCTGTTCAACAGACGGACCTACGAGAGCACAATGGAATCCGAGCTGGCCCGGAGTGTGAGATACGGTTCACCGCTGTCTCTGATAATCCTTGACATAGACCATTTCAAGAAGATCAATGACAGGTTCGGTCACAGAACAGGTGACAGGGTACTGGTCAATCTTGCAGGAGAAGTCCTGGGATCGATCCGTGAAACTGATTCCGTCTTCAGAATTGGTGGCGAGGAATTCGCCATCATTTGCCCTGAAAGCAGCGGGGAGGGGGCATACAGGCTTGCGGAGAAGGTCCGGATGAGGGTTGAGCAGACCTCCTTCGATACACAGGAAACAGAGACTATCAGCCTTGGTGTGGCGGAGTACTCACGCGGTATGACGAAAGAGGACCTGTACCACGATGCCGACAGGGCGATGTACAGAGCCAAGGAGAACGGCAGGAATCGGACAGAGGTTTATTCAGGAAGGGACCAATGAAGATCCTCATTATTATCAACGATGCACCGTACGGTACGGAGAAGGCATACAACGCCCTAAGACTGGCAATGACGATACAGAAGGAGAGCCCTGAGGTTGAGATCAGGATATTCCTTCTTGCAGATGCAGTGTTCTGCGCCTTGCCGAACCAGAAGACCCCGACCGGATATTACAATATTGAGCGGATGCTCCGAACGGTTATCAGGAAGGGTGCGGATATTGGAGCCTGTGTCGGATGTTCGGAGGCAAGGGGGATAGACACCCTTGAATTCATCGAGGGTGTGCATTTGAGCAATATGAAGGAATTTACGAAGTGGACCGTTGAATCCGAGAAGGTCATTACTTTCTGAAATGATCTACAGTACAGGTTGATCTGCTGATCCGCACTCTTGCCTATGCATTGGCGGGTCTTATGATATGCCCCGATACACCATGATGAAGGGCCAGTGATAATGAGGCGGTGGCGCTCCGGCAGAAATTCGGGGCTGTACATAGCGGCATTCATGACCGGGCTGGGCATCCTCATCGCTCAGCTCGCATGGAACCGTAGACTTCTCATACTTATAGGTGGAAGCGTTGACGCTGCTGCCGCAGTCCTTGCCGCCTTCATGCTCGGGCTCGGACTGGGCGGGCGCTTCTTCGGTCGAAGCGGTGAGCTCTCCGCTGAACCGAGGCGGCTACTGGGGCGTATTGTTCTTATCACCGCAGCTCTCTCCCTGCTGCCGCTTCTTCTTTATCCTCTTCTTAGACCGCTCTATCCTCTTCTCTATGGATCCGGACTCCCGACAGGTTTCATCCGTTTGCTGATAGCCACTGTAATGGTCTTCCCCGCCACTTTCTTCGCGGGAGGTATAATCCCGGTGATGGGGAGGATAGTTGAGACCGCTGGTGCTCACCGTGAGATAGCGAGGATCTACGGATTGAATGCCATCGGCTCTGCAGCCGGGGGTTTCCTGGCGGGATTCATCCTGCTGGAGTTCGTCGGTGGCCCCATTTCTCTGGTAATCGGCGCACTCGCATGTATCCTGGCTGTGCCCCTCATCAGAAGGGGGGAGGAACCGGCAGTCGAAACCCGGACAACTGGTCAGACAGGGCGGCCATCCACTCGCTTCCTGGTGATTTACGGGCTCACCGGCATGGTTGCTCTCGGTCTCGAAGTGGTCTGGGCAAGGCAGTTCACATTCGTTCTCGGGAACAGTACCTATGCATTTGCCACCATGGGAATAGTCGTGCTGACCGGTATCGGTCTTGGAAGTCTGGCAGGGCAGAAGATCATAGCGAGAACCAGGAATCCCCTTGCCGCCTTCGGGCTGGCCGAGTTGGGACTGGGACTTACCAGTATTCTCCCTCTGGCAGCTCTCAGCAGGTTCAGTGAACTTGCGGCTCTACTAACCCCCGGAGATTCATGGCTGGCAAGGACCGCTGCCTCATTCGCGGCAGCGGCCATCTACATGCTTCCTTCAACGGTATTCATGGGCGCTACTTTCCCTCTCATGATCGGCGCTGCAGCAAGAAGGGACAGGCTTGGCAGCGATACAGGAATGCTCTCCATGACCAACTGCATCGGTGCGGCTCTCGGTGCAGTGATGACCTCCCAGATACTCTTCCGAATGACGGGGCCAACCATCTCAGGTACGGTCCTTGCACTCCTCAGCGTACTGATCGGGGCTCTGGTCCTGGCAATCTCCGGGAAGAAACGGGTCGCCCTGATCGCTGGTCCTGTGTCAGCCGCACTGATACTTCTCCTCGCCATTGATTCGAGACCTCCTGGCTCCACCCCCCCCGAGGGCATGGACCTGCTCTTCTTCAGGGAGGACCGGACTGCGACAGTCAGCGTATTCGGGAGGGAGTGGGATGATTACAGAAGTCTCCGCATAAACGGAGTGGAAGAGGTTCCCGTCGACCAGGCCTCTCTCGAAGCATTCTACCTTCTCGGACACCTGCCCTGGGGATACAACCCGGGTGCCTCGACGGCGATGGTTGTTGCGATGGGGGGCGGTATAACTTCAGGCGCATTGCTGACCCATCCTCTCGACACACTGGTCTGCGTGGAGCTATGTCCCGCGGTGAGAGAGGCTGCCTGGATATTCGAGAAGGAGAACCTGAGACCCGACCTTGATGAAAGATTCACACTGATCGCGGATGACGGCAGGAACTATCTGCTCGGGTGCGGAAGGCGTTTCGATCTCATAGTCTGCGATGCGACTCATCCAGGTTCGGCTGACAGCTGGGTCCTTTACACAAGAGAATTCTACCGCACTATGCTTGATGCCCTGGAGCCAGGGGGTGTTGCCGCCCAGTGGGTGCCTCTGCACCAGCTTCCATCGACTGACCTTACTCGGATCCTTGCGACATGGGCAGATGCATTCCCGCATTATTCAGTACACCTTGCGGGAGGGAGGCACGCGATCCTTGTCGGCTCCAGCTCGGAGCTCGAGCTTGATATCACCGCGATATTCTCTGATGAGGAAGCAGCTGTCCAGCTTGCTTCAGCAGGCTTTTCCCGGAGTGAGCCGGCCCCCCTTATGCCGGTCATCATGGATCCCGACATCGACAGCCTCACCATCGCAGAAGCGATCTCTGTCAACACCGACGCCAGACCTCACTGCCAGTTCATCCGAAGACGGGCACCCCTGGACCCGCAGGCGACCATATCGGGTGATGTTGCCCTGATCATTGCTCTTGGCAGTGCAACCGTACCGGAGCTGGTCTATGGACAGATGCTCTACTGGAGCGACAGGCTTCCTGAAGCCGTCTCACACATGAGGGATACTGATGGGAGTATGCTTGACCGCAGATGGCTGGCAGTCGTCCTGACATCCGCCGCAGAGCAGATGTACCTCACATCGCGTGGGCTGGGGGCCCTGCCGCTTCTCGAAGAGGCCATAGATGTCGACCCGTCATGGGAAAGGCACCTCAGACTGAAGCAGCTCATCGTAAGCACAATGGAGGATTGACCGAAAGGAAAGGCTGATGCACCACAGGCTGAATATCTTGCTTAAGATTCTTCTGATGATGCTTGCCTCTTCTCCATTGTCTGCTGGAAACATGTGGGCGAATCACGGATATGACTTCAGCTATGTCCCTGCCGGTACGGATGACGAGAAGACTGTCTTTCCCATCGCATGGGATATCCGTAATGCAGGTGAATACTTCAGGATGTACTGCGAGAGCTACTTCATTGAAACAAGCTGGAATCCTATGATGGAACAGCTCGCCCATTCGCGGGAGCACGGCTTCACAGCCGCAGTGGTCAGATCGGAAATGATGAGGATCGGGATTCCCGAGCCGTACGGGAATGTGGATTACAGTTTCGCGGAGATAACCGATTCCATCCGTGCGATGGGTCTGGATGTCATTCTTGGTGGTTTCTGGACTGAACCGGGTGCTGATGTACATAACATGGCCGTTCTGGAGTACCTCGATGGGTACATCGAGGAGACCGCCGGGCTCTATCCCGGAGATGTCATCTCAATATTCGGTTTTGACGAGCCGGCCGTGAAGTACCTCGAAAACCCGGCACATGCGTCTGAGTGGATCGCGATGGTTGTGGAATACTCCAAGCTCTGCGAGGAGAGGATCGAGCTGCCCTTTACCTCTTTCCTGTCGAAGTACGGGAGTGATGCCGGGGGAGTCTGGCGCTATTACAGCGATACTACAAGCGTGCTTAACAGGTTCTCCAGATATCTGGACATAGTCACTTTTGATATGTACCCGGCGAAGAACAACACACGCAGGGAGAGGTTCATCCCTCTCGACATGGATTCGATCCTGTTTTGTGGAGCTACCGACCTGCTCCCTTCAGAAGCGGATCACTATTATGAAGCCTTCTGTGACAGGGACGAATTCTTCACTGTCACACTGACCGAAGCAGGCTGCCGATTCACACTCTTCGAGTTCATCTCCACCGAAGGTTCCGGTATGTTTGACATGCTCCCTGTCTGGTCGGAGGAGTTCGACTTCGTACCGACAGGAATGGCAAGCAGTGATTTCAGAGCCAGTGATGTGGGAGACAGAGCAATGGGTGTGCGAAGTCCGTCCGGTGTCGTGGTGCTCTGGGACAGCCTTGCTCCTTCCGGCTCTGAGCTGGTGCTGCACTACAGCGGTTCCGGTATGGAGGCTGCCACTCTTCCGGCATATCCGGGACCTGAGTCTGCAGAGCTTGTGTTCTTCAGTGTCGGTGATTCCGGCGAGAGGGATATCCCCAATCCTGCACCGGCTATTCTAGGCAGGGGACAGCCCGTCATTCTGGGCTGCTACCGGATAGACGGGACCAAGTACAGCATCGTTCTCTATCAGCGTTCTCCTGATGGTGGATTCATTCCTGTGGATGGACCGTTGAACATTCTAAAACTGGAGCCTGAAGCAGGACTATGGGGTCGATTCTGGGGTCCCGGGATACCGGCACCGGATGAGACGCTCCGCAAAGGCGGTTTTGTGCTCTACGATTCAAAGGGAAGCTACATCGTTGTCCGGCTCACCAGAGATGGCTGGCAGATACAGCCCATGACGATCCCATTCTATGGGTATCTGTTCGGCGGCAGGACCGATCCTGAGAGTGTCTTCATTGTTCATGAAGACAGTGGGGAGCTTCCATATACGGGTGGGCAGGATTACATAAGTGCAGTGTTCAATGGGACACCGCCATATCTTGTCCGCTCAAGGAGTTACGGGAATCTACCCCCTCTGACGCATGTGCTGATCTCCGAACTGGATGGGCTTTCCGGACCGGTGCTCTCAGCCGGATCATACAGGCCGGACAGGAGCTATGGTGATATTCTGCTCTGCTCGATGCAGGACCGGGTGCTTAGATCCTCGGAGACCATAATGAGCATGGGCATCGAGCCCCTTGAGATGGAAGATCTGGCAAGAGTACCGCCTGGAGAGGTGCTTCCGGGAGCGAGGGTTATGGACACCAGACGGAACATCCGTGCAGGGTTCCTGATAGGAGAGACAGGCATCACCTTCGCCGGTGCGGAGATTTACCTGGACGATTTCGACGCCATTCGGTTCGATCGATTTGCCGAGAGCTTCGAGGTCGTGATGGATAACGCCATCCGAAGTACTTCCAGGAGCAACTGTGCTTTCGCAAACGTTCAATCGTACGGCCGCCATGCCTTTGGGCTGCCCAGCTACTGCGCTTCCAGAGATACTCTTCTCTACATGGTCACTGTTCCGGTGATCAAGGGCTGCAGAGGTCTGGTATTCTATGGCCTGGACCTGGCGCTGATGTCCGGAAACAGGAGTGATGAGGGGGAACTAACCTATCCGAATCTGCTCCAGAACTGGGGACCCAGCAGGGATCGTGAGATCGTCGACATGGTTGGCAGGATACATTCCGTCATAGCAAGCCTGACAGGCAACGGCCCCGGGGAAGACCCTGACTTCCTCGGCGCTACAGTCGACAGTGATTTCAGGGTGCTGTCCGGCAGCGATGCCGTCAACTGTATTCCTGGTTCAGATGGATTTCTGTCTATGCCGAGTGATACGCCGCTGAATTTTCTGGCTCTGGAGAACCGGAATAGCGGGACTCTGCTCCTTCTCGTCGCCAACGACTCCGAATACCCGGTTCCATCAGGCCGGGGCATAGCATTTCCCGGGCGGTTCTCCTCAGATTACAGTCTCAATGCGGTGGAGGGCTTCAATCCAGCCAGAGAGTCGGCTCCACTCTCCGGCATTTCAGCAGGAAGTCTCACCGCCGTGGAGGATGAGGTGCTGGTTCTCGACTTTGGAGGGATGCTCCCGAGATCCGTATCACTGATCGAGATGCAGCCGGAATTCGCCGGAGCAGGCCCGGGAGGGAGCATATTCCTTGATGTGCGTTACTAGGCCGGGTCCGCTTTCGTGAGGTTCAAGGCCAGCGGAGGGGAGACCAGCAGCCTGAGTATGTACGACATAGTCGGCAGACAGGTGGATAATCTCTGGGAGGGTATCGGTATTCCCGGCATAAGGGAGTTCACCCTTGAGAGAGGCAGTCTTCCCTCAGGCCTATACTTCCTCCTTCTGCTGTCAGGAGGATTTGCTCTTTCAGAGAGGGTCATTCTGTTTGATCGGTGAACAGGGGTTGCAAATTGGCCAGAATCTTATGATAGAACACATTGGAAATTGTCAGTTATTGCTTCTGTGCCAAGGAGGTTAAAATGGGCAGACTCGCTTTCCTGTTTCCCGGACAGGCATCCCAGAGTGTGGGGATGGACGCTTATCTCAGGGATTACCCCGATGCAATGGACTTCCTTGACAGGATAGACCGGATGACCGGAGTCCACCACCTCAGTCGGATAATATCCGAAGGACCCGCGGAGCTGCTCACCCGGACAGATAATGTGCAGCCAGCCATCACAATGATCAGTATCGCCACCATGAACGTGCTTGTAGCTGCCGGTATCAAGCCCGAGGGCGTTGCAGGGCACAGCCTCGGGGAGTATTCCGCACTCGTTACTTCAGGTGTCCTCCTTCCTGAGGTTGCCGCCAGACTTACACGGATCAGGGGCGAACTGATGCAGCAGTGCGCGAACCGCCATCCTGGCGGGATGCTCGCTCTTATCGGGATCAGTCTCGAGGATACCCGCCGCTGCGTGGAGAAGGCTGCTGAACTCGGACCTGTCGGTGTCGCCAACATGAACTCAGAGGGTCAGGTTGTCATTTCCGGAGCGCAAGTGCCGCTGGATAAAGCCGGTGAACTCTGCAAGAAAGCCGGAGCCCGAAGGGTCATCCCGCTCGATGTCTCCGGTGCATGGCATTCCCCCCTGATGAAGGAAGCGGCCAAGGGACTGGAGAAGGCTCTGGACGATGCCGGGTTCTTCGAACCGGAGATACCTGTTGTTGCCAACGTCACTGCCGGTCTGATCAGAAGCGGCGATGAGGCCAAGAAGCTGCTGATGCTTCAGATAACTTCACCTGTACTGTGGGCTGATTCGATGAAGAAGCTTCTGGATAGCGGCTTTGACACATTCGTGGAGGTCGGTCCCGGGAAGGTCCTTCAGGGGCTTATGCGGAGGATACCGGATGTCACGGTATACGGCACAGACTGCAAGGAAGCTCTTGACAGGACGCTTTCAGAACTTACCTGAAAACTGAATAGCGGCCGTATTGTTGACAAGGGACATGCACCCACACTCTTTTTTAGAGTTGTGGTGCATGTCCCTTTGTCTGATAGGAGTTTCGGTCGGCATTACATCACCGAGGATGTTAGCTGGCCCAGCCGGAACCTCCGCAGCCTGAGCAATTGCTCACCTGGTCTGTCACATCGTTCCTGATCCGGCCGGTACCCTTGCATCTTCCGCACTTCGTTGGAGGTTCGGGAACATTGATGTGTCCGTCACCGCCGCAGACATCGCATGGTGAACCTCCAGGACCATCGGTTCCGGTTCCGTTGCACCAGGCGCACTTAACCATAGACATGTTTTCTAAAGCCTCCGTTCGAGTATACACTTAGCATTAAAATAGTCTAATCCAGCCCCTACAGGAAGGTCAAGACTGAGACCTCTGCGTTTACTATGAATGAAATGCACTGAAATAAGCCGATTTCAGATCAATCCAGGTAGTCGAGGAGTTTCAGGACAAGTCTGTCATGAGCCCTGAAAGCCAGTCCGGGGATGTCAGTAATGTCTGCCCAGAACAGATCTGATGCATCGTCTCCGGCGACAGGTATTCCACTCCACTCGGTTACTTCGTAGGCGGCGAGAAGGATACCGCCATACGGGGTATCGTCGCTCTCCACATCCAGTAGATCTGCTCTGATGATCTGGAGTCCAGTCTCCTCCAGGAGTTCTCTGGCACCGCATTCAAGTGGAGTCTCACCGGTCTCCATGAAACCTCCCGGAAGGGAGAGCATGCCCTTCATAGGTTCCACTGCCCGTCTCACAAGAAGAAGTTTTCCTTCATCGTGTACCAGGAGTGTTACCGCCGGGAGAGGATTCCTGTAATGGACACCTCCACAGGAAGGGCACTGGAGATGCCCTCTGCCGCCGACCTCCTGCTCCAGAGGTGATCCGCATCTTCCGCAGAACCTTGGTGGAAGGTAAAAAGACTCGCTATCACCTCCCGGCGTTCTGCCTGAGGCCTGCGGGAAGTGGCCCGGGAGTAGGCCATGCACGCGTTGGAGGCTTCCGGAGATGATGCTTCTCACATATGTCCTTGATGCCTGGACGGCTGTTTCAAGCGGGAAACCCGCCGCGAGGAAAGATGCAAGCGCCGCCCCGGTCGTGCAGCCGGTGCCGTGAACATTACCTCCGGGTATCCTGCTTCCGTGGAACCATACGAGTTTCGATCCGACAGCAAGGAGGTCTGCAGGCTCACCGGGAAGATGACCGCCCTTCAGGAGTACCGCACCGCAGCCCTGGTCGATCATAGCCTGTGCAGCCTTCTCCATATCACTGCTGGAGAAGACACTGCTTCCGGAGAGGATGGCCGCTTCCCGCAGATTTGGTGTGCAGACCGTCGCGAGGGGCAGCAGCTTCCTGGATATCTCTGCGGAGATACCATTCTCTGACAGACCGCTTCCTCCTCCCGCGCAGAGGACCGGGTCGAGGATGAAAGGGATACCGCTGAGCCTCTCTCTTATCAGGGAGGATAGTGCAGTAACATTCCCGATCGTTCCCAGCATACCGGTCTTCACTGCTGCAACCGGCCCGTCATCTATCACGGCTTCCGCCTGATCAGTCACCATCTGCGGTTCAACAGCATCCCATTTCAGAACATCACCGCTGTTCTGAACCGTCAGTGCGGTCACCACAGGACACCCATGGAATCCCATGTATGCGGCAGTCTTCACATCAGCAATCAGCCCTGCTCCTCCTGCGGGGTCCATGCCGCCTGCGAACATGATCACCGCTCGTGGTCCTGATGACGGTTTTACCAGCATCTTCCGTCTAGCCTCCCAGCCTCTCCTGCGTTATGCTTGAGCCTATGAGTCGGAGTATACACACAGGCACTGGAGGGACAAACCTGGGCAGCTTCAGGATTCGGATTGCAGTACTCATCTGTCTTCTGGCTCTCTCGTCCATTGCAGTGGCCTATGAAGAGCCGGTGGTTGACTCCATCAGCGTCAGCGGGGATCTCCCCGTATCGATATCACACCTTCTGGACGGAACAGGTCTGAGCACAGGCTCCTCACTGCTCAGGGTCACTCCGACAGAGGCTCAGGCCGGGATCGTCTACAACCTGAAAGCACTGGGCTACCTTGATCCCGAGGTTACTGTGACATGGCCTCTCTGGGGTGATTCGGAGCGTATCGTCAGGATCGACATCGAACCTGGGACGAGAAGCCTTCTTTCCGGGCTGGTCTTTGAAGGAGTATCCATCTTTGCTGCGGATTCCCTGGCCTCGTTCTACAGCGGTGGCCCCGGTCTCCCGATCACTCCTTCAGATACACTTGATCTGCGAAACTCCATACTGGACACTTATGGAGAGAGGGGCTACATCCATACCTCCATCAGCATTCAGCTTCTCGCAATGGAGGAGGGGGCCGACCAGGATGAGGATGGTTATCGCGCTATCGAATGCATCCTGAGCGAAGGACCTAAGTCATTCCTGGGTTCCGTGAGTATCACCGGTCTCGAGACGGTCCGGAGTGCAGTTGTATCAAGAGAGCTGCTTATATCAAGCGGGGATTCCCTGAACATGGAATTGCTCAGGCTCTCGATAAGCGCCATCTATCAGCTGGGGCTCTTTCAGGATGTGCGGTTCACCTATGCACCGCGGAGCAACGACAGCACTCTGGTCGACCTTGATGTACTCGTGAGTGAGACGAATTACAGAAGGATCGATCTCGGAACAGGCTACATGTCGCCGAAGGCGATCTTCGGCTCCGCGAGCTGGCTTCATCCGAACATCATGGGGAACAATCAGAAGCTGTCGCTCAGCATGTACTACATGACTTACATCGATTCCGATGATGGCGAGAAGATCGAACCGGATATAACCTATGAGGAACCCTGGTTCCTCTCTACCAGGTGGTCCTGGCAGCTGAAGTTCGGATATCTCTATCTTCGTCTTCCCGCTTTGTATCAGAAGAGCTGGTCAGTGACCTCATCCTTCGCACGTGACCTCACCAGCCATCTCAGACTAACCTCCGGTTACAGCCTGGAGTATGAGGTGTACGATGAGGGGGAGGTAGGTGAATCGAGTGGTGAAGGCTGGGTAACCACCTCCAGTATCGGCGCTTCTCTTGTTCACGATTCGAGATCTCCAGTTCTCAACGCCAGGAGAGGTCACTGGTTCCTCGGAAGCGGTAAGATCTCCGGCGGTATCCTGGGCGGCAGGGATTATTTCAGACTTGTCGCGGAGGCCAGGCTCTATCTTCCGGTAAGCGGGAGTTTGACTCTGGCAGGCAGGCTCAGATCCGGCGGGGCATTCCCGTATGGGGACGGAAACAGTGTCCCACCGGATGACCGATTCTTTCTCGGAGGAGGCACCAGCATCAGGGGTTACTCCTTCAATTCCATCGGTCCCAAGGATGACGAAGGCAATCCACTCGGTGGAAGGATAGAGCTGCTGGGCAATTTCGAGGTCCGTGCAGATGTGATCGGGGATTTTGGTATAGTACTTTTCGTTGATGGTGGCGGTCTCTGGAACGCCGTCGAGGATATCGTCGTTGCCAATAGCGGTTTCGGCACCGGCATCGGTCTCCGGTACAATACCGTATTCGGTCCCATTCGTCTTGATTACGGATTTGCGCCAACGTGGAGCAACTCCCTCAAAAGGGGCAAGCTCTACATCGGCATTGGCCAGGTGTTCTAAGTGGCCCTTTCGACTAGTGCAGCGGAGTCCCGCAAGGGAAGCAAGCCCCGGCACTTCTTCAGGATAGCTGCTGTCGGCATAGCAGCCATGCTCCTCACCGGTTACATTCTTCTTGCCGCAGGTCTCCTCGGGGAGATGCCAGGACGTCTTGTTGGACTGCTCGCTTCAGGCAATGGCACGGATATAACGTTCATAGGTCTTCGAACAGACATCTTCTGGTCCACGAATGTTGATACCGTCATTGTTGCTGATACCACCGGGCTGGTAGTGACCGTTGCCGGAGTGGATGTCAGGGGCAGCGGACTCGGTTATCTGCTGAGTCATCATGTGCGGAGCCTGGAAGTGGAGTCCTTAGATCTGTCTCTGCCTTCCGAGGGGGATTCCCTGGGACCTCCGCAGACGCTGGACAGCCTCCTGACTGTTATCGAGGAGAGTATTGTCGCAGGTGTAGACCGTTTTCAGCTGAAGCATGGGATCATATACGATCCGATGGGCGTTATTGTCGACTCGATCTATCTTGATACAAGGATCGACCGGGGGAGCAGGGGCGTGTACCTTTCAATAGACTCGCTCACCACAATCCTTCCCGGTTTCGGCAGAGTGTCTGCAAGCGGTACCGCCGGGCTGGATTCCGGACTGCTCACGACAGCCGATCTTCGGGCATTCGGCCCCCCCGGCAATGTTACGGTCACCGGATCGCTCGAAGGGAGCACCAGTCTGCTGGATGCATCCCTTTCCGGACAGGCCGGAACATCATTCCTGGGTCTTCCACTCGACCTCGATCTCTCGTTCGAGGGCACTGTTACGGGCACACTGGCCGCCCCGAGCGCTTCGATGTCCTTCAGCAGAGGGGATGCCTTCCTCTTTGGAAGGTGTGCTGAGGTCCAGGCGGATTCCGTATACGCTGATCTGGGCAGGATAACCATCGCTGGTCTGCTTGTTACCACCGATCAGGCATCTCTCCATATTGATGGCGATCTTGATATCGAGACCATGATGTGGAGTGGTGAGATCATTTTCTCGATGAACGAAGTTGATCCCTCGAGTACCTGGGAAGCTCTTCCGCCTGGAAGTGTGACTGGAACCATCCATGTTTCGGGTGCAGGGTCTGCGGATACACTTCTACAGGATATCAGTGCATCAGTGGATCTCTACGAAACCAGCCTCGATAACCTCAGGATATCCTCCCTGCATCTGAATGCTTCGATACTCCGAGGTTGGTTCCTTTCCGACTGTTCGGTGCATTTGGAGAACGAGTCCGCATCTTTTTCCTGCGCGGGTCCCCTTAACGGTGAATTGCTGCCGATCTCCCTGACCGCTTCAGCCACAGCCTCAATATCCTCCAGTTCGGTCTTTGAGAAGTTCGGTCTCCAGGGTCTTCCCGAGGTCAGGTCGGTGACTGTGGATTTTACAGGAAGCGGCTCTGGTTTCGATGAAGCCATGATGCCGGGGAACTGGTCGGCACAGCTCGAAGTTGAGGCGGGTTCGGTCTCAGGGATATCCACATCTGGCCTTGGCGGTATACCTGGGATGACGGGAACCAGCCTCACATTGAGTGGCTCTGGCACTTCATTCGGGGGCACGATATCGCCTGAAGTGCTGGATATGCGCCTTGAGACCCATCTGGGATCACTGAACCTTGGCAGCATCGAGGGGATTCAAGGGAATCCTGTTATCGATGGAACCCATGTATCGGTCAGCGGACATGCCTCGGACTTCGGAGCCGACCTGATGCCTGGATCATGGACTGCTCATGCCGGGGTGGGCATCAGCGGGGTGACCGGCAACGGGCTCTTCGGGCTGGAGGGATTTGACAGAATAGACGAGGTTGCGCTCCAGATCGACGGTAATGGCTCCCGATTTGCCGCCAGCGCCGAGGGAGCTGTATCCATTGACAGTGTAGTCCTCGGTGGGATACTCCTGGACAGCGCGTCCGTGCAGGGAAGCATGGCTATTTCGCGTGGGGACCTCTCAGGTCATGTGGACATTTCAATGGACAGCCTGAGAATCGGCGAAGACGCATATCGGCTTGGTGTCGGGATAGATTACGATGGCAATGACATCACTGCTGACAGTCTTCTCATCACCACTGCGGACGGCCGTCTTTACTCTGCGAGCATCGCGGTCCGGACCGGTCTCCTGACCAGGTTCTCAGTTGGGGACATGAGGGCTTCCTATTCGAAGCACAGGATGATAACTGACGGAGCCCTCTCCGGCTTCACTGAGAATGGTGTGCTCGTTCTTGACACCCTGTGGTTCAACCCTCCAGTCGGAGTATTCGGCATGTCCGGGCTCTTTGGACCGGACAGCACTTCGATCAATGCTGATGTCGATCATTTTGACTTCTCGACTCTCAGGTCTCTCGTTGGGCTTCCATCGGATATGTCCGGTGTTGGGACATTTGCCTTCAGATTTCAGGAGGGAAGTGAGACGATCTCGGGATCATTCACCGGAACCATCAGCGATCCGGTCTATGGGCAGTTCAGAATGGACAGCGTCACAGTGGATATCACAATGGATTACACCGGTCTGACCGTAAATGGCATATACGCCTGGCTCAACGGTGTCAGATCCGGACTCCAGCTGAAAGCATCCGGTATGTGGGATGCAGGAGAGATTGATCTCACACACACAATCCTGGACTGGGTGGAACTGGAGGTCAACGACATAGGGGACTGGCTCTTCTACGTGCTGCCTCTGCCGGTCAGGACCGTTGGAGCAAGTGTCTCTGCCAGAGTGGAGTATGATCGTACAGCTCCAGAAGGACAGGACCTCGAGATCCAGGCCTCCGCGCGGATTGACAAGCTCTTCATCACCATGCTCGGGATTGAACTCCCCAGAGTGAACTTCTACCTTAATTATCCTGATTCGAGCCGGGCCGGCTTCAATTCACGTTTCACGCTGGGTGCGGGTGACATTGATGAGGGCAATTTCTCCGCTGGATGCTACGCCTGGATCGAACAGCCGTATCCGCTTGATCTGGGGGATTACGATGTTTCCATAAGCCTCGATGAGATGGGGATCCCCCTGCCCGGGATCGGAGCGGTGGAGGCATCAGGGGATCTCTCCTCTTCAGGCAGCGGTATCAGTGATAGACCGCTTCTCTCGGGTGACATCAGTATCCTCGGGGGAGCTGTAGGCATACCGCAGGCCTCAGGGACTTCTTCGGAAGGCTCCTCGGAGCTGCCGTTCGATATGGCCATCGACATCGATGGCTCAAATCTATGGTTCCGGACCAGCTTTGCTGATATCGAACTGGTTATGAAGCTCAGGGTACTCACTCTCGAGGAGCAGCCGACGGTCAATGGGGTCATATCTGCGGTCAGGGGACGTATCACCCTTCTCCAGACCGACTTCGATATCACTGAGGGAAGGGTGGAGCTGATCCAGGGGATCCCTCCCCAGGTACATCTCAATGTAGTTGCCCAGACCACAGTCAGGAGCCTGATGAATCAGGAAAGGTACGACATCACTGTAAGAATTACAGGTGATGCCGACAATCCTGAGGTGAATATGACGGGTGTCGGACCTTCAGGAACGATCTCCCAGGAGGACATACTGACTCTGCTTGCTGTAGGTGTCACATACGGTGAGATGCAGCAGTTGAACTCCTCAGCGCTCAGGAGCGAAGTGGAGAACGTGGCTCAATCCCTTGTTGGCAACCTCATTGCACGGAGTATACGGCACGAGATAGGACTGGATACATTCCAGATATCACCGGAGCTTTTCGCCGACACAACCAGCCTCGTTCTCAATGTGGGAAAGTATGTGCTCCCCAATGTGTATGTCTCGTATAAGGGAGATGTCTTCTCACCAAGCCCCGGTACATTCAGTCTTCAGTATCTGTTCAGCTCCGATTTCTATATCGAGGGAACCAGCCGTTCTACTATTCATGGTGACCTCGAACCCACTCTCGAACTCCATTACACGATCCACTACTAAGAGGTCGGGCTTCACTTTCGATAGTATATTCGACTGAATAATGAAACATTAGAAAATAAAACGTTTCATCGCTTGATTGCGCAGTAATCCACTACGCATATTGCTTCCGGGTGATGCCATAGATCACCAGGTCTACGTAGGAGCCCTCCTTTCTGACATGCTGTCTCATGATTCCTTCGTGCTTCATGCCAAGCTTCTCCATTACCCTTCCCGAAGCAGTATTTCCAGAGAAGTGTGATGCATATATCCTGTTCAGCTCCATCTTATCGAAACCGTATTCGACCAGTGCCCGAGCTGCTTCAGTACAGTATCCCAGACCCCAGTATTGTCTGCCGGTCCAGTAGCCAAGTTCAGCCCTCGAGTGTTCCTTCTGAACCGTGAGTCCGACCGCACCCACCAGTTCCCCTGTATCCGCGAGCGTGATGGCGAGCGTAAGACTGTCTCCGCTTTCGATCCCTTCCCGGTGTGTTGATATCCAGTCCTCGGCCATTCCCTCTTTGTAGGGATGGGGAATATTCAGTGTCGTATCGGCGATCTCCCGGTCTCCTGCGAGCCTCATGACAGCATCCGCGTCCCGCTGAGTGAAGGGTCGAAGTATAAGTCTGTCAGTCTCAATCCGAGGCTGCGTATCGTTCACGACGGTTTCCTTGCGAGAAACAGGAGACCGGTGGCACCATGGATACCTATTGAATGGACCCTTCTCCGGAGGCTTTCTCCTCTTCTCCTGTAATCCTCGAAACCGGCAAGGCCGACAGCTTTCTTGATATAGGCTTCCACCGCATTGTCGACATGCTCGAGTCCCTCCGGATCCAGCGGGTCCGAATCGAGTTCTGCATGATCCGCTGTCGAGATATCCTCGAGTTCGAGTTCTTCGAGGAAACCAAGTATTTCATCCCTCCAGAAGGTGCTGTAGTGAGGTCTGCCCAGGTCCTGATCGATGTCCGCCCACCACTCATGCAGAAGGACATGTGTCATCTGAGCCTCGGTCTGACCGTCCCTGTACATCTCCCTGACCAGGAAGAAACCTCCGGGTTCGAGGACTCTCACCATTTCATTGAGTGTCAGTTCCAGGTCCTCCATATGGTGAATGGAATTGGATATGCCGACGAGACCGAAAATATCATTCAAAAAGGGCATTCGAGCTGAATCGGCACAGACCGGCAGCACGTTCCCCGCTTCCTCCGTCAGAGCTGCTCCTTTGCTGAGCAGTTCCCGATCGATGTCGCAGGCCACAGAGAATCCGCTGCCGCCAACAGAACTGATGAGACCTGCAGCTGACCTTCCCGGTCCTGATGCAACATCAAGCAACTTCGAGGGCTTCAGGCTGGAGAGACGTTCCTCGAAGGCTTCCATCCCGGACATACGATCCTCCTGCAGTTGAATATCGGGTGTTTATCCCTGCCTGAGCTGATGGACTACCCATATGTTGGGTTCAATATACGTGCATCTGTTGGAAGCCGTATCGGCGGTGACGAT
>Ga0190293_1000273_pt1 | contig 18089 bp, 17 predicted proteins | sample 48693001_MG_FD_161671 | JGI IMG/M metagenome (GOLD analysis project Ga0190293, IMG submission 161671) | Hydrothermal vent microbial mat bacterial communities from Southern Trench, Guaymas Basin, Mexico - 4869-30-0-1_MG | ecosystem: Environmental > Aquatic > Marine > Hydrothermal vents >...
TGTCGCGATAGGTTGAAATGCCCGAATCACTCCGGTATAGTGAGGGTCATGAAGACACGGTAACGTTCCGAGCTGGAACGAGGAGTGAACTTATGAAAAAGCTACTGATCCTTGCCCTTGGACTGGCACTGAGTGCCCAGGCCAACGACTTTGCCTTTAAGCTCTACAATGAACTGCGCACTGCGGAAGGAAATCTTTTCTTCTCGCCTGCAAGTATTGAGGTCGCACTCTCCATGACGCGCGAAGGCGCGGCGGGCAATACACTCCGGCAGATGAGCCTGCTCCTGCCCGAAGTATCGGTTTTTCCATTGGTCGGCAACGCGGTGACACTCGAAAGCGCCAACGCCCTCTGGATTGATAAAAAATTCCCAATCCTTGAACCCTTTCAGCAGACGGTTCAGGAAAAATACAGCGCGGAAATCCGCGCGGCCGATTTTGCGGGCCAGCCGGACGCGGAGCGCGAAATGATTAACTGCTGGGTGGAGGGAAAAACCCGCGACAAGATTAAAAACCTCCTTGCGCCCGGTACCGTGGATGACCTGACGCGCCTTGTTCTCGTCAACGCCATCTATTTTAAAGGTGACTGGCTGCACGCGTTTGAAAAGGGAAGAACAGCGGATGAACCGTTCCGGACTGCGCCCGGGGAGAGTGTGAATGTACCGATGATGACGAGGAAGCCCGATCGGTTCGGCTACATGGAAAACGACATGTTCCAGGCCCTGGAACTGCCCTATCAAGGTGAAGAGCTTTCAATGCTGGTTATCCTGCCGAAGGAAAGGTGCGGCCTGGCGCGCATTGAAGAAGGCCTATCCGCCGATGCGCTGAACGAATGGATCGACACCCTGCGTAAAGAAGAGGTGGAAGTGCACCTGCCGCGCTTTAAAACCGAATCGCAGTTCAACCTGAATCAGGTTCTGTCCGGCCTCGGCATGTCCGATGCGTTCAGTCCGGCACTGGCGAACTTTTCCGGAATGAGCGGCATAAACGATTTATTTATTTCAGCCGTTGTGCACAAAGCGTTTGTGCAGGTGAATGAAGAAGGCACCGAGGCCGCCGCCGCGACGGGCGTAGTGGTCGGCATCACATCCATTCCCGCGCCGCCAAAAATTTTCCGCGCCGATCATCCGTTTCTTTTCCTGATCCGCGCCAGAGAGTCCGGCACCATTCTGTTTATGGGAAGAGTCTGCGATCCGCTAAAGTGATAAAACATGATGGCTGGCGGAGAGGGAGGGATTGCCGTTCTCTTCAGTCACTGCCCCACGTTCGTGCGGCCTGTCTCGCCCTTCGGGCTCGGCTCGAACCCGGAGTTCTCATCCCTCCAGACTGTGTGTAAGGCGAGATGCTTCTCACTCGGCAATCATCAATCGTAAATCAGAAATCAAATGGCGGAGAGGGAGGGATTCGAACCCCCGGAACCTTGCGGCTCTCCGGTTTTCAAGACCGGCGCATTCGACCACTCTGCCACCTCTCCAAGTGAAGGGAAAATATACGGAGCCCATGAAGAATATCAAGTATTAGACGCAGTACTTCTGCAACACGGCAATGAGGGCGTCGGAACTGACGGGCTTGGCAAGATAGTCGTCCATGCCGGCATCGATACAGCGAAGGCGATCCTCTTCCAGTGCGTGGGCCGTCATGGCCACAATGGGAATATCGCGAAGGGCGCCAACCATCCGGCGAATAGAACGGGTGGTCTCAAAGCCGTCCATGCCGGGCATCTGGCAATCCATGAAAATGATATCAAAAAGGCTGTATTTATGAAGGGAGAGCTGGCGAAGCGCTTCGGCGCCGCTGGCGCTCGCAGTAACGCGGCATCCCAGTTTTTTGAGCATGGTCGCGGCCACTTTGCTGTTCACTGAATTGTCCTCCACCAAAAGAATATTCGCCTTGAACAGCACGGCTTCGGCCGGAGGCGGCGGTGCGGGCAGCGGCGTATCTTCGGAAGCCGCCAGCACGAGATCAAAGCGGAAGACGGTTCCCTTTCCGACTTCGCTTTCAAGCGAAATGGTTCCGTCCATCAGTTCCACCAGTTGCCGTGTAATGGCAAGCCCCAGCCCGGCACCGCTGTATTCACGCCGGAAAGAGGCGTCCACCTGCATGAATTTTTCAAATATCAACGACTGTTTGTCCGGCGATATCCCGATGCCGGTATCGGCCACTTCAAAAAACAGCCGGCTGACGCCGTCCTGCTCTTCCGCCCGCGCCCGGATTTCAATGTGGCCCTCATGGGTAAATTTGAGCGCGTTGCTAATGAGGTTGATCAAAATTTGACGGATGCGCCCGGCATCGCCGTAGAGTGCGGGGGGAACGCTTTCATCCACGGCCACCGAAAGATCAATTCCTTTGTTGCCCGCCCGGGCAATGAAAAGCAGCACCGCCTTTTCCACGGTCTCGCGGGGATCAAACGGGGCGGGCTGCAACCGCAGCTCCCCGGCTTCGATGCAGGAGATGTCGAGCAATTCATCAATAATGCGCATCAGTTGCCGCGCAGATTCCATGATGGTTTCAAGATAGTCGCACTGATCATCGCTTATGCGGCTTCCCAGCAACAGCTGGGTCATGCCCATCATGCCGTTCATCGGGGTGCGCAGTTCATGGCTCATATGGGTCAGAAATTCACTCTTGGCGCGGTTGGCCCGTTCGGCGCTCTCTTTGGCCACCAGCAGTTCTTTTTCCGCGCGCTTCAACTCGGAGAGATCCACATCCACCACATACATTTCCCATTCGCCGCGCTGATTATGCGTGGCAAGGCGACTGGTATAAACGGCCACCTCTTCGCCGTCGCGGGTACGCTTGGTCACCTCGCCGGAAGGTATCGGCGTGCCGGTTTCAGCCCAGGTCCTGATCGCTTCGACCGTTTCGTCCCGGCGCTCAACCGGAATGACAAGTTCTTCAATTGTTCTGCGGAACGCCTCCTGCTTCGAATACCCGTAAAGTTTTTCGCTGGCCCGGTTCCAGTAGATGACTTTACGATCGGCACTGTAGCCCTGCACGGCGATGTGCGGAATTCCTTCAAAAAGGAACTGCAACCGTTTTTCGCTTTCCAGCAGCGCTTCTCGAACGCGCCGCCGCTCGGTGATGTCGTGCCCCATGCACTGGATTTCCGTCACGCGGCCATCCTCATCATACACTGCGATGTTTTCCCAGTTTACCCAGGCCGCGTCGGTGCGAGTCCGCATGCGGTGTTCAACCGTTACGACCCGTTCCTTACGCGCGAGCAGCGTTTCGACGGCCTTCCGTGGTATGGCCAGATCGTCCGGATAAATCAACGGATCAAAACTCTGACCGATCAATTCGGCGCGACTCTGCCCGACAAACCGGCAAAAGGCTTCGTTAACAAAGGTGTAACGACCTTCCGGATCCACACGGACAATAAAACTGTTTTGCGCCTCAATCAGCCCGCGGTAGTGCATCTCGCTTTCCCGGAGCGCCTGCTCGGCGCCCCGCCGGTCGGTCAAATCGCGCACCAGCAGCAGCACCGCAGTTTTACCTTCATAGCGCATCGGCGCGCCGATGATCTCGACCGGAACTTCCCGTCCGTCGGCCGTGTGCGACATCCCCTCATAGCGTTTCAGTTCGCCGGTAAACCACTTGTGGAATTCATGTTGCACCTCGTCGCGGCAATCTTCCGGAACCAGTTCAAAGATATTCCGGCCCACCAGCTCGTTTCGGCTCATATTATGAAAGGCACAGGCCACCGGATTGGCATCCAGCACCGTTCCGTTTTCGTCTTCAATAAAAATGGCATCCGGCGAACTTTGGAAAACCGTCCGCAAACGTTCTTCACTGCGCTGCAGCTGCCGGGTCCGTTCCTGCACACGATACGTCAGCCGGACATCCCATACCCAGAACAGCAGCAGCGCCGCCAGCAGCAGGCCGACTCCGATGACGAGATAACGGATATAACGCATCATCTGAAGACCAAACGGGGTGTATTCAATGCCGAGCCATTTGCGGCTGATTTTGGTGACAATACCATCGGCCTTTGCCTTATCGATCCCCTTGCCCAGAATCGACAGCAGCGCCTTGTTTCCGCCCTTCACCGCCATACTGTACTGCCCGACATAAAGCGGGTTGCCTACTTTTTTCAGCGCATCGACCCGCTCGGACGCATAAAGGTAATAAAACACCATCTGCTCGCCGCCGATCAGCGCGTCCGCCTCGCCGGTCATAACGGCATCCACGGCCTGTGCCGCGTTACGTGTAAGGATCAGTGTATACGCCGCACCCTGTGCATCGAGAAACTCCTGCGTATGATCGCCGCTCGGCATGGCAACGGTTCTGCCGTTCAGGTCAGCCAGCGTTCGAATATCTGCGCGTCCTGTCCGGATAAAAACAGAAACCGGTACATTAAAAAAAACCGGCGTGACATCGAACCGTTCGTCCGGATTTTCGCTGCGGAACAGCGTGGTCATCACCTCATATCGTCCGGAAAGAACACCCTTCTGCGCCGACTGCAGCGGAACATGGTTGAAGGAGGCCCGGAAATCGAGTTCTGTCGCCAGCCAGCGAACCAGTTCCACCGCCATACCCGACGACTCGCCATTTTCATCAACAAACTCAAACGGCGGATTGCTTTCCTGACAGACAAACTCAATGACGCTGTCATGCGCCTGCAGATATCCCCATTCCGCAGCCGTCAGCGAAACGGCGTGCGCCTGTGCAACAGACAGCACAGCCACAGCGGCAAAGACCGAGAAAAAACGACGAATATACATTGCGGCGCATTATAGCGTAAAGCCGTGCGCCGTCGAGCGGTTTAACCCACTTCGACGAGGCTCGGCGTATAGGCGGCGGGCGGGTCGTAACCGAGCAGTTTGATGCAAGTGGCCGCCAGATTGCTGATGCCGGGATCGGCCACGGCGGCCAGTCGCGCGCGCGCTGTTCCGGCCGGGTCGTAGATGATGGCCGGCACAGGGTTGAGCGAATGCGCCGTTTTCGGTTTAGGCTCCCCGCTCGCGGTGCGTTTCACTTCGCCCGTCTTTTTATCCCGCTCATACATATCGTCCGAGTTGCCATGGTCTGCGCTGATCACCAGAATCGCGCCGGTTTTTTCTGCGGCGTCTTTCAAACGAGCGAGGCCGTCATCAACCGCCTGCACCCCTTCGATCACTGCGCTGAAAACGCCGGTATGGCCGACCATGTCGCCGTTGGGATAATTGAGGCGGATAAACTGATATTTGCCGCCCTCTATGGCCTTCACCACTTCGCCGGTAATTTCATCGGCCTTCATACGCGGAGCATTTTCGAACGGGCAGATATCCGATGGGATTTCGACATACGTTTCGAGCGCTTCATCGAATTTTTCCATGCGGTTGCCGTTGAAGAAATAAGTCACGTGTCCGTATTTCTGCGTCTCGCTGATTGCCAGCTGACTGATGCCGGTCGCAGCAAAATATTCGCCCAGCGTGTTATCAATGGAGGGCGGTGTAACGAGGTAGTTGCGCGGAATACCGAGATCGCCGTCGTACTGCATCATGCCCGCGTATTTCACGTCCGGTTTCGGGCCGCGGTCAAACTCGGTCAGTTCATCGGCTTCAAAGGCCTTGGTGATTTCGAGCGCGCGGTCGCCGCGGAAATTGAAAAAGATAACGCTGTCGCCATCCACAATCGGGCCGACGGCTTTTCCGTCGCGCTCAATCACGAACGGCGGCAGGTCCTGATCGAGAATACCGTCGTTCTCGGCGCGGTACATTTCGACCGCTTCCGTCATGGAGGCGAACATCCGCCCCTCGCCTTTCACGTGCGTCGCCCAGCCGCGTTTGACCATGCTCCAGTCGGCGTTGTAACGGTCCATCGTGATGTTCATGCGGCCGCCGCCCGAGGCAATCGCATAATCAACCGAACCGTCCGCATTGAGTTCAGCCAGAAATGTTTCAAAATCTTCCACGTATTCGAGCGCTGAGGTCGGCGGCACGTCGCGCCCGTCGATCAGTGAATGAACCCGTACGGTTTTGACACCGTCGGCTTTGGCTTGTTTAAGCATCGCCTTAAGGTGGTTGAGGTGGCTGTGGACATTGCCGTCCGAAAAGAGCCCGATGAAATGCAGAGCGGAATCGTTTTCCTTGGCGTTCGAAACCAGCATTTTCCACGTTTCGCCCGCAAACATCGCACCGCTTTCAATAGCCTGGTTGACGAGCGCCGCGCCCTGATGGAAAACGCGTCCGCAGCCGATGGCGTTGTGGCCGACTTCGCTGTTGCCCATATCACCGTCGTCCGGCAGGCCGACGGCTGTGCCGTGCGCCTTGAGCTGCGTATAAAGCGCGTTTTCGCGCAGCCAGTCGAGGTTCGGCGTATTTGCCGCGCGCGCCAGATCGCCCTCTTCATATTTACCGATGCCGACGCCGTCCATGATGACCAGCACGACCGGGCCTTCGGGCCCTTTAAAAACCGTTGATTTTTTCAATGCGTTCATGTCGGATTCCTCTTTAAAAATTCCGGAGTCTGGAAGCGCAGAAATATGCCCTGCGCACAGCCCGCACTCAAGTTTTCGCGGCAACTCTTTTTAAATGTCGCCTTGCAATGGAAGGGTGCGTGTGTAGCATCGGCCCGACAAAAACCCAACGGGAGACTGCATGGCGAAAGAAGAGGCATTGGAATTTGAAGGTGTGGTGGAAAAAGTTCTGCCCGCCACGCTCTATAATGTAAAGCTGGAGAACGGGCACGTGATCCTGGCCCACATTTCCGGCAAAATGCGGAAATATTTTATTCGTATTGCCGTCGGCGACCGCGTCACGGTCGCGATGTCACCCTACGACCTGACCAAAGGACGGATCACCTTCCGCCACCGCAACTGATCAATTTTCAATAAACAATTCTCAATATTCAATTCCCAAGGATTTTCCTACTTGAACATTGCTCATTGAATATTGCGTATTGAACATTCAGCAGGAGCAAAGCGATGGCTGGGAAACGGAGTCTCTGGGGCAGCAAAACCGGTTTTCTACTCGCGGCAATCGGCTCGGCCGTCGGACTGGGCAACATCTGGCGCTTCAGCTACATGGCCTACGAAAACGGCGGCGGCGCGTTTCTGATCCCCTATCTCGTTGCATTGCTCTGCGCCGGCATCCCGCTGATGATCCTCGAATACGCGCTCGGCCACCGCGAAAAAGCCTCGCCCCCGCTCGCTTTTGCCCGCATCCATCCGCTCTGGGAACCGCTCGGCTGGTGGATGCCCGTCGTCGCCTTTTTCGGCATCAACCTCTTCTACGCCGCCGTCATTGGCTGGTGCATCAATTATTTCTGCCTGTCGCTCAACCTCGGATGGGGAGCCGACACCCAGGCTTTTTTCTTGAACAACTTCCTGCAGGTCAGCGAAAGCCCCTTCGCACTCGGTGGCATCCGCTGGCCCATCCTCGGGGCGACCGCGCTGGCCTGGGGAGCCTGCTGGTTCATCTGCTACCGGGAGGTGAACCGCGGCATTGAAAAAGCCAGCATGATCTTTATGCCGCTGCTGGTCGTACTCACGCTGATCCTCGTCGGCTGGTCGCTTCGTCTCGACGGCGCGATGGAGGCCGTCAAAGAATTCTATCTCAAAGCCGACCTCTCCCGAATCGACCTCGCCACCGCCGCCGGCCGCAAAGTATGGGTTGCGGCGTTCGGACAGATCTTCTTCACCCTGTCGCTCGGTTTCGGCATCATGATCACCTACGCGAGCTACCTGCCGAAGAAAAGCGACATCACCGGCAACGCGCTCGTCACCTGCGTGCTCAACTGTCTCTACTCCATCATCGCCGGCTTCGCGGTTTTCGGAACCATCGGCTTCATGGCGAAAGCCAAAGGCGTCCCCTTTGAGGAAGCCATCGCCAGCGGCCCCGGCCTGGCCTTCGTCGTCTATCCCGAAGCCATCAATCAGCTGCCAATGCTCAACCAGCTCTTCGGCGCACTCTTTTTTCTCGTACTGATCGTCGCGGGAATCTCCTCCATGATTTCCCTCACCGAAGCGTTCTCCTGCTCCATCTGTGACAAATTCGATCTTTCCCGCCGAAAAGCCACCACCCTGATCTGCTCCATCGGCCTGGTGGGAAGCATCATCTTCACTACCCGCGCCGGGCTGTTCATCCTCGATATCATCGACCACTTCATCAACAACTATGCGCTGATTGTCGGCGGCATCGTCGAATGCGTGCTGATCGGGTGGCTTTTCAAATCGCAGGTGATGCGCCGGCACGTAAATGAATCCGGCGGCTTGCGTCTGCTGCCGCTCTGGGATCTCTGCGTGCGCTTCCTCACCCCCGCCGTGCTGCTGATTGTTCTCGGCGGTGCGCTGCTGACCGATTTTTCCGGTGCGTACGAAGGCTATTCCATCAACGCCCTGCTGCTGTTCGGCGGCGGCATTCTCTTCGTCACCTGGCTAGGTTCTTTCATCCTGAGCCACATTCCGTGGAAGCCGGAAAAAATGAAAGCCGAGCACAAGCCGGAAGAAGAGCACCTGCTCACATAGCGGTCAAAAGTCCCGCCGCCGCCAAGGCGCTATGGCGGGCAGGCAAAAGTCGCAGGTCAAAGGTCAACCGGCTTTGGCATTGGAAGAAGAAAGCTTGAAACCGCCCTTCGCCTGACGTTTAATCGCGATATGAGCAACATGCGCATCAATGTCACAACCCTGCACAACGCCGACCGGGCTCTTTTTCCCTTGACCACTGCAAGGGATCGTCTGGAGATGGTTGAGCACCTGCGCATTGAATCCGGGAAATTCCTTTATGAATATCCAACAGGACTTCAAAGAGTTCTTACAGCTGTTAGACGACTTCGCCGTTGACTACATGATTGTCGGCGGATACGCCGTTGCATTTCATGGGTATGCGCGATTCACCAAAGACATTGATGTGTTTTACGATAACGCACCTGAGAACATTCTCCTTCTGAAAAGTGCCCTGAAAGCCTTCGGCTTCCCTAACGACCAGTTGAATGACGACCTGTTTAGAGAAGAAGGAACCGTTATTCAGTTCGGATATCCCCCGTGCCAGATTGACCTGCTCAACCGGATTGACGGAGTGGAGTACGAGGCCGCCCGTTCGCGAAAAATACTCGCCCGCTTCGACGGGCTGCAAATTGCATTCATTGCCAAAGAGGATTTAATGAAGAACAAGCAGAGCACCCCGCGCCTCAAAGATAAAGCGGATGTCGAAGAACTGGAGAAGGGAAACGCTGGCACCACCCCGACACCGTAAGCCCTCCCCCCTCTTCAATCATTCTGCCGCCTGTCCCGCCAAAGCCTTGGCGACGGCGGATAAATCATTCTGTCAAAACTCTCCCTTTTATTCTGATTGCCACTGTGAGTCACGTTCCACGTGCCAACGTGGTCACGGAACGGCTTCCTGACCTGCGAAGCATGGTCCGCGGCCAAACAATTCCCGCCGGGACACCTTCTCTTCCTTGAAAATTGAGCATTGAACATTGGAAATTGAACATTCCGGAGGTTGACAAATATCAGGTGGTGGCCTAACTTCTCCGCCTTTGTTCAAATTTATACCCGCATGAGGGGGTGTTTAAAAATATGGCCAGTACAACCTGTGAAGTAAAACTCCGCCGCGGCGAGCCCGTTGAAAAAGGACTCCGCCGACTCAAGAAGCTTCTTGACCGCGAGGGAATTATCAAGGAAATGCGTGCGCGCCGGCACTTTGAAAAGCCGGGCGACAAACGCCGCAAGAAACAGGCCCGCGCCCGCACCCGTGCAGCGCGCGATCGCCGCGAAGCCCGCAGTAAATATTAATTTAACCAGAAGGTTCATGAACCATGGCAAATATTCAAAGTGCTAAAAAAAGAATCCGCTCGTCTGAAAAGCGACGCGTCGGCAATCTGTCCGCCAAAACCAAGGTCAAGACCGGACGCCGCAAAACACACGACGCACTGGCCGAAGGCTCTGCCGAAACCGCCGGACAGGCCGTGCGCGACTACAGCTCGGTGCTTGATAAAGCCGTTAAACGCGGCGTGATCAAAAGAACACCGCGATTCGCCGCAAAAAGCGGGCCACCGAAGCGCTGCGTAAACTGGCGAAATAAAGTTTCCAGATACCGGAAACAGAAAAGCCGTCCTATAAAAAGGGCGGCTTTTTTTGTCGGTCAAACGTCGGAAATCACAGCGCCTTTGAGCTTCGACTTTTAGACTTTAGACACTCTCCCCCTACCACGCCGTAACGGTTGTGCTGACCACCTTACGGGCGAGATCATCTGCCGCGGCGGGCAGTGCGCCGAGCTTGGCGGTGGTCAGGTCGTCGGCATAAGGAAATTCCGAGTCGCCCGTCAAAATGGGACTTTCGAGAATCACTGAGCCTGTTTTGGCGTCATAGAGCACCACCGAAGCCGTCAGCGTCAGGCGGTATTCACGGGCCAGTGTGCCGCGCTCGCGGTCATAGGCCAGCGGAGTCAGGGTGTAACGGGTCAGCTTCACGCTCAGCACGGCATCTGCATCGCTTTGCGAGCGCACCTCAAGCCGTCCGTCCTGCTGAAGCTCGGCGCGGAGCGAGCGCATCACCTGTACCTCAATCGAAGGTTCGTCCGTTTCGTTCACAATGCTCAGGCTCACCGTCTGGATCGATTCGGGAAGCGTGCTTCCGGTGCGATAGCCCATACAGCCGGCAAAAAGCAGGGCGAGAGCAGGCAATAGAAGGGATTTTGCGAATTTCATGGCGCAACCATAGGAAAGCGCCCCGTTCAGGGTCAAGCCTAACGCGATGCGGGATTGCCAGTCACTACGCTCCTTGCCGCCGCTTTGCGACGGCCACGGCCTTCGGCGGTCGAGATGCGGGATGCAGAAACCAAAGAAAATCCCCGCGGATGGCAGAGCCGGCCCACGGATGGGGAAGAATGGGGAGCGGAAAAAAACGAAGCATCTCACCGCTTTTGATCCCGTTCGCCCCGCATCCACAGCGTTCCGAGAATTGGAAATTGAACGTTGGACAGGGTTTTCTATCCGTGGGTCGGCCCTGCCATCCGTGGTATAAGCTCTTCGTCCCCCAGCCGTTCGCGGTCAAGAAGTGAAAAACAAAACCATCTGCGCTTGATTCGTTTCCGCCGACTGATTAACTTGGTCGCTTGTTAAATTTTTATGGAGCCACTGTTATGAAAAAAGTACTGATCCCGACCAAACTTGACACCGTCGCTAAAGAACTGCTCGAAGCCAATGGAAACTACACCGTCGTGCAGGATGACAGCACAGACCTCGCCACGCTTGCTGCACAGAATGCCGACACCTATGCCCTTTTCGTCCGCAGCGAAAAGGTCACGCCCGAAATCATCGACGCCCTGCCCGCGCTTAAAGTCGTGATCCGCGCCGGCGCGGGCTACAACACGATTGATACCAAATACGCGCGCTCCAAAAAGATCGACGTCATGAACACGCCCGGTGCCAATGCCAACGCCGTGGCGGAAGAAGTGATCGCCCTGATGCTGGCCGACGCCCGCCACGTCGTTCCCGCCGACGCCTCGACCCGCGCGGGAAAATGGGAAAAGAAAAAATTCATGGGCCGCGAAGTGACGGGCAAAACCATTGGGATCGTCGGACTGGGTGCCATCGGCCGCCTCGTCGCCAAACGCCTCAGCGGTTTTGAAGTCAACGTGCTCGCCTTCGACCCCGTCCTCTCCGAAGAAGCGGCGGAGCGCCTCGGCGTCGAACTGCTTCCCCTGCCCGAGCTGTTTGCGAAGAGCGACTACATCTCCCTCCACCTTCCCGAAAATGAGCACACGCGCGGTATAATCAATGCCGATCTGCTCGGACAGATGAAAGACGGCGCCACGCTGATAAACTGTGCCCGGGCCGGTGTCATCAACGAGGACGACCTGCGCGCCGCCAAGGCCGAAAAGGGCCTGCGCTTCCTCAACGATGTCTACGCCAAAGATGCCGAAGGCGAAAAGAGTATCGCCGATATCGCCGACATTATGGTGCCCCACCTCGGTGCCTCCACAAAGGAAGCCAACTACAACGCCGCGCGCCGCTCCGCCGAACAGCTCATTGATTTCGACGAAAAAGGCGTCACCTCCTACATCGTCAACCGCGACATCCCCGAAGGGCTCGACGAAACTTATGCCGATCTCGCCTTCACGATTGCTAAGCTCACCCGCACCATGATCGGCGCCGACACCAAACTCAGCAAAATCGAAACCAGCTTCTACGGCGATCTCCGCCGCTTCGGCAGCTGGCTGGCTGTGCCGGTTGTCTGCGCGCTCAGCGAAGAGTTCGACCACTCCATGGATGAAAAGGCCGCCGTCGATTACCTCAAGGATATGGGCATCGACTATGGCACCCGCGAACCCGACGAAGCCAAAGGCTACGGCAACGCCATCACCGTTGACCTCATGGCCAGCATTGATGGGGACAACCTGAGGCGCATCAGCGCGCGCGGCACCGTCACCGAAGGACGCCTGATGGTCTCCCGCATCGGCCACTTCGACGGACTCTACTTCGAGCCCAAAGGCAACCTCGCCCTCTTCACCTACGCGGATCGCCCCGGCGTCCTCAGCGAAATTGCCGGCGCCATGGCCGCCGAAGGCATCAATATTGACGACGTGCGCAACCCGCACGACGACACCGGGGAACGCTCCATCGCCATCCTCAAAGTCAACCAGCCCGTCCCCGAAGAGGTACTCGTCAAAGTCGCCAAAAAAATCGAAGCCCTCAACTGCTGCGCCGTTTCGTTTTAGGGGACTTCAACGCTAAGACGCAGAGAACGCAAAGCCCGCCACCCGGCGGGCTTTGTGATTGGTAGGGACGCATCTCCGAGGCGTCCACCCATAGAAAAACGGACGGCTGCGGAGAGCCATCCCTACCTGCGCCCGGCTTGTCTCCTAAGGTTTGGAAAATAAGCGGCAAAGCTTTCCAATGCTTGGGAAGCTGATACACTGCCCCGGCTTTGGGGCTGTTAGAAATTAGAAGTTAACCCTGTTTCTTTTTCCACTGCAGCGTCAAAAATAGGCAATCAAGGGTGTTGTTCAATACACTGTTGGATGAAAAAGGATATGAAACAGATCGGAATATTTGCACTTCTAGTCTCTCTGCTACTGGCTTCGTCGTCTCGCGGTGCTGCCGAGACTGAACTTGATTCTGCCGTTACGCGACTGTCCGCGCCAGAGGATTACAATCGGTCAAGGGCAGCACGCGCTCTGGGCGAGATGGAGAATGATGCAACATCGGCCTACGATGCCTTGTACAAGGTCGCTCTGTTTGACGACATGCCCAAAGTGCGCCACGCTGCGGCGGGTGCACTTGGCAAGATCGCCCACGAAAAGGCCACACACCAATTCATACAAGAACTACAGACGAACTCCGTCGCACTTGTGCGAGAGTATTCCGTGGATGCTCTAATGCAGCACCCACTGCGTAGCCCACAAGCGACCCTGCCGCTCTTTCAGGCACTCCGAAACCTCGCTTGTTCCACTCCATACTCTGCTTGCCGACAAGTCTGTTGACTTCCGCAAGAGTGTGATAGCCGCCTTGAGAGACATAAATAGCAGGACCTCTGTTTCACCATTGATCCACGTTGTTGAACATGACGAGGACGATGACGTCAGGATGCGAGCCATCCGATGCCTTGGCGAACTGGGTGACACGAAAGCATCAGCAACGGTCGTTGCTGCTTTGGATGATAAGAATCCCGAAGTGAGGGCTTATGCAGCGGGAGCACTCGGTATTAAAGATGCAAAGCCTCGCCTACGCGAGATTCTGAAGCAAAGCATAGGCCGCGAGACACTCGCGGCCATGGGTGCTCTGTGCCAGATGAAGGACACGGATTCAATTCCAATCATCGTGGGTCACCTCAACACAGAGAATGAGGTCATTACCCAGCATATGATGCAGGGACTGATTGAGCTTGAGGCAGAATCTGAGATTCAGAGACTGAAAGAACAGGGCAATCCCCGTGTCCGAACCTTGGCTGAATGGGCACTGAAAAAACTGGAGAAGAGGAAGAATCCTCCAACAAAACCATCGACGGCGACTGAGTGATCCGCGCGCTTTCAGCTCACGGCTTCCTCAGCGCGTCATGGCAGACGTTACCCGGACGCGAAGCGTCCGTCTGGCTCACTGATTTTAAGCATTTGATACGCGGCGGCGCGGGCGGTGTTGGCGAAGCCGGTGGCGGGAATGAGGCCGATGAGGGTGGGTGCAACCACCAGTTGAAGTGTTCCGTTCAGGCAGATGAGCGCCAGCAGGCCCCAGAAATCTCCGCGCGTTATCGTCCAGCTTTTCCGGACCGCGTCCATCATCCCGATCTCTTTTTCTTCGAGCAGTATCAGAGTGACGAACAGGAGGCGGACATAGAGGTAGAAGCCGGGAAGAATAAAAAAGGCGAAGGCGACCCCTTTGACGAATGTAAGCAGCAGGTGAATCCCTGTAATGCTTAGCATTCGCCCCGTTGAATTTTTATTGTGCCGGTCTTTCACCGCCGCATTGGCCCATGTAAGCAGAATGATGCTGAGCAGCGCGATGAACGGAAGTGCCGCAAGCAGCAGTTTTGCAAGCTTCACGGTATATGCCCGACTAACGGCCTGAGCGTCGAGAAGCATCGTTTCAATTTCTTCAAGCGTTCCCGTCTGCGCAACAGAAACAACCTCCGAAAACGTCTGCTTCAGCGCGGCGGTTTCGGGGCGGAGCATAATGCGCGGGGCCACCTCGAACAGCAGAATGAAGGCGGAGATCAGGCAAAGCGGTATCCACCACTTGCTGAACGATTTCCACGAGAGCGCATAGCACTTTTTCAACGAGAAGGCGGATTTGAATTTATACGCCATATGCTCCCCGCTCGTTCAAAAGAGCCTGTTTGGCATGGCGCTCCTGTTCAATCTGCTCCAGATGAAAATCCATCATCATATCAATGATATTGGAAAGTTCATTGAGTGCCCTTTTTTGGGTGGTGCCAAAAGCGAAGAGATTCTGTGACCCTCTTACGCGAGCCAGAAATCCGTCACCGTCTTCTTTTACGAGAATTTTCATATTACCCGACCTATAACTCTCAACACGTCTTCTGTAGCCGAGGTCCGCAGACCTCGGAGCGGCCTCTGCGGAGGCCAGCTACAAAGAATCGTAGATTGTATCATTTCAATTATTAACTGCTTTAGCTTGAAGAAGCTCAGCGTCGGCGACAGCGAAGAGGTCGCCGGGAAGTGCGGAAATACCAAATGAGGCGCTGATCTTAAACCCACCCCGCCCTTCGACAAGCTCAGGGCACCCCTCCAACCTTCGCCAAGGCTTCGGTGGGCAGGCCGCAGGAGGGGATTCCGTTCGCGTCCACCCCAAGGCCTTCGGCGGGGTAAATTCGCGTTCATTCGCGGTTTTCTTGACTCGGTCAGCAAAGGTACGCGCGCCGGGTTCATCGGTTTCGGGCAGGATGACGGCGAATTCATCGCCGCCGATGCGGCAGACGATATCGGCTTCGCGCGCCGAATCCGCAAGCGTCTTCGCAAACGTTTTAAGCGCGGCGTCACCTGCCGCGTGTCCGTTTGAATCGTTGATGGTTTTGAGATCGTCGAGATCGAACAGGACCAGTGCGAGATCGTGCTGATACCGCTCCGCCGCGGCGCGCGCTTTGGTAAGCGCTTCATCAAAGAAGCGCCGGTTGCAAAGCCCGGTCAGCGGATCGCGCACTGCGGCCTCTTCCAGGCCGGCGACCTCCCGGCGCAGTTCGTCCGAAACGCCGGCGGCTTCAAGCTGCTTTTGCAGGTCAGTCATATGTAAACACCGTCAGCCGGGCATAGACCCACGCGATGCCCTCCATGAGGACGTGTTTGACGCCCTCGCTGTAATGCCGCCATTTCTCGATGGGAAAATCCGCAGGATCGAGCGAAACGATTCCGAGCGGGTAATCGGCGCCGAACGCATGCTGGAAGAGCAGCAGCGTGCGGCGACTGTGCGCACCGGTCGTGTAAATAGTAACCGGTGCACCGAAAAGACCCGTCTCCTTCATTTTTTCGCGCGCGGCCACGGCGGCGGCATAGGTGCGGTCCCGCATCACGGTTCGGGCGGGCGCGGTGACAATATTGGTTTCGTTCACACCGAGAGCGATGAGGCGCGCGGTACTGACTTCCGCGTAGGTCTCTATCCCGAGCAGCTGCCTTCCGATCTCGAAGGAACAGCCGGTCGTCACAATTTTCTGTCCGGGGCGGTAATCGTGAAGTACCTGCTCCAGCGCCGAATCGTGCAGCCAGCCTTCGACCAAAAGTATTTCGGCTCCGGGCTGCGGCCGGTTCACGGCCAGAAATGGACAGAGACCGATCCATATAAAAAAGAGGAGTAAAAAGGCCGCACCCGCAAAAAGCCCCCACCCCGACCCTGTCGGTACACAAATCTCCTTTTTACGGAACAAATTCATCCGTCTTGTATAGCAGTGGCGAGTGGCGGGTGGCAAGTGGCGAGTTTTTTCGGGATTCGGGATGCCTGGCAGGTAGGGACGGACCGCCGAGCCGTCCGCAGTTATAAGCGGCGCGCCCGGCGGTCGCGCCCTACCTCTACCCTTCATGGGCGTTGGTTGAAAAACATTTTGCTGTCCATAATTTTGCAAAACTCTCCTCATTCGCGCTCTGCGCGCTTTTTTAAGTAAATCTGTGCGGGACGGGGGTTGACACGCAGGGGGCGCTCCTATATTTTCCCCGCCTTGCACTTGAAACGGAAAGATTTGAGATGAAGAGTTTTGTAGCTAACGAAAACGATATTCAACGGGACTGGTTTGTGGTGGATGCCGCGGATAAACCGACGGGCCGGCTGGCGGTTCTTATTGCCGATCTGCTGCGCGGACGCAATAAACCGACCTATACCCCGCATGTCGATACGGGAGCCTTTGTGGTCGTCGTCAACGCGGAAAAGATCAAGCTGACCGGAAATAAAGAGAACGACAAGATTTACCAGGATTACAGCGGCTACTCGAGCGGTCGGAAAGAGCGCACGGCCGCGACCATCCGCAAAACCCATCCGAAGCGGATCATTATGCAGGCGGTAAAAGGCATGCTGCCGAACAACCGGCTGATGCGCCGCACGATCACCCGCCTGAAAGTCTATGTAGGCCCCGACCATCCGCACGCGGCCCAGAAAGTCCAGACCCTCGAATTTAACGGCTAAGCAAGGAGTACATTGTGGCAGCAGCGAAAAAAATTGAAGAATTTGCCGCGACAGGACGGCGCAAAACATCCGTAGCCCGGGTTCGCCTCACCAAAGGCTCCGGCAGCATCACCGTCAACGGCAAAGACATCAAAGACTATTTTGATACGCAGGACATGTTCGACATGGTTTCGCGTCCGCTGGTACTCACCGAGCGCGCTGATCAGTATAACATGAAGGTTAAGGTCAGCGGCGGCGGAAAAACCGGCCAGTGCGGCGCCATTGCCCACGGGACTTCACGCGCCCTGGTGGCGGCCGAAGAGGAATTGAAACCGGTACTGAAAAAAGCGGGGCTGCTCAGCCGTGACGCGCGGATGAAAGAACGTAAAAAACCGGGTCAGCCGGGTGCGCGCAAACGCTTCCAGTTCTCCAAGCGTTAATCTGGAGGATCAGATCGTTCGAAGTCCCGGCCCGCAGCCGGGACTTTTTTTGTCTTTTTCGCAGCCGTTCGTTATTGCGCGAAATGGATTAAACAAACTCCCAACCGGTGAAACCGGAACCAAAATACAGTTTCTCGTTCCATTATTCTTCCGTTCATCATTCTGCGAATAAAAAAGCGGGATAGAAGAGAGTTTGCAGAATGATGAACGGAAGAATGATAGGAAAACTTTTATTAACATGATCGAATTTCTGGAATAAGACACCAAACCGTATTACATTTTCGCGAATGAAGGAGAGACCATGAAAACGCTGCCTCTTCCAAAAGGATTTTCAGCGGCCGGTATTGCCGCGGGAATCAAAAAGAAAAAGAAAAAAGATATGGCGCTGATTGTTTCAGAAACAGCCGCCGTTTCCGCCGGGGTCTTTACCACCAATCAGGTAAAAGCCGCCCCGGTGAAGTGGGATATTCAGGTGGTGGAACACGACGGCGTACGGGCCATTGTGATGAACAGCGGTAACGCCAACGCCTGTACAGGGGCGCAAGGTATGGCTGATGCCGAGGCGATGGCGGCGCTGACTGCCGGCGGGCTCAACGTGAATCCGCTCGATGTTTTTGTCTGCTCCAC
>Ga0190293_1000274_pt1 | contig 18085 bp, 16 predicted proteins | sample 48693001_MG_FD_161671 | JGI IMG/M metagenome (GOLD analysis project Ga0190293, IMG submission 161671) | Hydrothermal vent microbial mat bacterial communities from Southern Trench, Guaymas Basin, Mexico - 4869-30-0-1_MG | ecosystem: Environmental > Aquatic > Marine > Hydrothermal vents >...
ACAATCCCCTCCTGCCGAAGTTTTTCGATAACAAGACCCACGGCCTGATTAACCGGTAGATCGGCGGACGGAAGGGTTATCTCCGGCTTCTGCGGAGGCTCATAGGGATCGGTAATACCAGTGAACTGCGGGATTTCGCCCGCCCGCGCTTTTTTGTAGAGCCCCTTGGGATCACGCTGCTCACAAATTTCGATCGGTGTATCAACGAATATCTCAACGAACCGCGTTTCACGCGGATTCGTTGAGTCGTTCAAACGGGCGCCGCCTTCGTTTAAGCCGTTGAAACGCTCCGAAGATTCGGAGCTCGTTGAAGCCGAAGAGTCTTTTTCGATTTTAACGTCTTGAACGGTTTCACCGTCGTCAACGATGCCGCCATTTACAATGGCGCGCGCCTGCTTCCGGTCTTCACGGTACGGCGAAATGAAGGCGGTAATCACTATGATACCGGCTTCATTAAAAAGCCGCGCGACTTCGCCAATACGGCGGATATTTTCGGAACGGTCTTCCATGGAAAATCCGAGATCGCGGTTGAGACCGTGGCGGATGTTATCGCCGTCGAGAATATAACAGGCGTGGCCCATATCGGTCAGTTCCCGTTCCAGCTGGCGGGCAATCGTTGACTTGCCCGAACCGCTCAGCCCCGTCAGCCAGAGCGTTGCGCCTTTTTGATTCAGCAACTTCCGGCGGTCTTCGTCGGAAACGAGGCTGGCGGTTTTCACAATATTTTTGCTGACCGGTGCAGACGACTTCGGCTTAGGCACCACGCGATCAACGATCATGCCCGCACCGACCGTGATATTCGTCATGCGATCAACAATAATGAAAGCACCTGTCGACCGGTTCTTCTCGTAGGGGTCGAATGCGATCGGCCGATGAAGCGTAATATGCACACGGGCAATCTCATTCAATTGCAACTCTGTTGCGGCGTTCAACTCGTTAAACGTTGAATCGCTTCGCTCGTTAAAATCGGAAGAATTTTCCCCCCGTTGAACGGTTTTAACGGCGGGGGCCTCGCCCCCCGCCTGCTTCCGCATCGTGTTCACGTCCACTTTGTAGCGAATATCGGCCAGCACGCCCGGCACCATATTGGTCGTTTGCTTGATCAGATAGGAACGACCCGCCTTCGCCGGCGTTTCGTGCATCCAGACGACCATTGCCTCAAATTCGTTGCCAACGTGCGGCAGATTTTTCACCGGAACCAGCATATTGCCGCGCGACACATCAATTTCATCTTCGAGCGTAACGGTCACCGCCATGGGAGCAAACGCCTCCGCAATCTCCCCGTCGGGACCGATGATCGCTTTGAGTCTCGAAGCCCGGCGCGACGGCAGACTCATCACTTCATCGCCGACCCGCATAAACCCGGAGGCGATCGTACCGCTGAATCCGCGGAAGTCGAGGTGCGGGCGAAGCACATACTGAACCGGAAACCGCATGTCGATCAGGTTGCGGTCGGTCGAAATATTAACACCCTCGAGGTGATGCAGGAAGGTCGGGCCATCATACCACGCCATGTTCTGTGAATGATCGACGACGTTATCACCTTTCAGCGCCGACATCGGAATAAAGTGGATGTCGGAGAAGCCGAGCCGGGCAACGAAAGCGTTGTAGTCTTCGCGGATTTTTTCGTAAACCTCTTCCGACCAGTCGATGAGATCCATTTTATTGACCGCCACAACCACGTGTTTGATGCCGAGCAGTGAACAGATGAAGCTGTGGCGTTTGGTCTGCGTAATCACGCCGTGGCGCGCATCAATCAGAATCACCGCCAGATTGCAGGTCGAAGCTCCCGTCGCCATGTTACGCGTGTACTGTTCGTGGCCGGGGCAATCGGCAATGATGAATTTACGCTTGTCGGTCGAGAAATAGCGGTAGGCCACATCAATGGTGATCCCCTGCTCGCGCTCAGCCTTAAGGCCATCGGTCAGCAGCGCGGGATCAAAATCATCCCCGGTGGTTCCGTGCACCTTGGAATCTTTCGTAACGGCCGCCAGCTGATCTTCGTAGATCATGTGGCTGTCGTACAGCAGCCGCCCGATCAGCGTCGACTTGCCATCGTCCACCGAACCGCAGGTCAGAAGCCTCAACAAATCCTTGGTCTCATGACGGCGGAGATACTCCGTGATGTCGTCGCGAATCAAATCCTCTTCCTGAATTTTGTAGGCTTGTTCAGTCATTGCATTCGTTCCGTTCAAATTGTTGAAAAGCCGCTTTGCGGCTCGTTCAAATCGCTAAAGTCGAGAGAGTGCGGGAATCAACATCATCAGCGCGATCTGCAATCCCGTTTTCCAGCCGCTGTTTTTCTGAAAATGCTTAATCAAGCCTCAGCAGAGCTGCGATTCCCTCACGCACAGATTAGAAGCATCTTCGAACTGTTGCTCTGTTATATATTTCTGATCCAAAGCGAGATACAGCATGCTGCGAACCTCTCCCACTGACCCTCGCGCGATGAAAAGGAACTTGGCGAAATCCTTGTTGCTACCCCGCTCAAACCCTTCAGCAATATTATTCATTACCGAAACAGCGGCTCGCTGAATCTGATCCTTAAAGCCGTAGTCTTTAGAAAGCGAAATTTCACGTCCGCACGCATAAATCAGAGTGGCCAGTTCGCGCCCAACCTTCCACGCATCTAAATCTTCAAATCGCTCTACCTTCATGATGCATCCCCGATATTTTTAACGATTTAACGATTTTAACGGCTTTAACGAGGCTGCTTTCAGCCTCTGGTTAAAAATAACCATCCTTCTTCTTCTCTTCCATAGAAGCCGCGGCATCGTGATCGATAACACGGCCCTGGCGTTCGGAGGTGGTGGTGAGCAACATTTCCTGCACGATCTCTTCAAGCGTTTCAGCCTCGGACTCCACCGCGCCGGTCAGCGGGTAGCAACCAAGCGTACGGAAACGAACCTTCTTCGTCATCGGCGTCTCGCCCTCTTTGAGCGGCATGCGGTCATCGTCGACCATAATGAGCGTTCCGTCGCACTCCACCACCGGGCGCTCTTTGGCAAAGTAAAGCGGAACAATTGGTATCTCTTCGCGCAGCAGGTAGAGCCAGATATCGAGTTCGGTCCAGTTGGAAAGAGGAAAGACGCGAATCGATTCGCCCTTGTTCACTTTGGCGTTGTAAAGATTCCACAGCTCGGGGCGCTGATTTTTCGGATCCCACTGATGGAACTCATTGCGAAAGCTGTACACCCGTTCTTTGGCGCGCGATTTTTCCTCATCGCGGCGGGCGCCGCCAAAGGCCGCGTCGAAACCGTAATGACCGAGAGCCTGCTTCAAGCCGTCGGTTTTCATCACCTGTGTATGTTTGTCTGAACCATGCTTAAAGGGATCGCTGATGTCCTTGCCTTCGGGGTTGATCCAAACCAGCAGCTCCACGCCGTATTTTTCCGCCATCAGCGTGCGAAACTTATACATCTCCTGAAATTTCCACTGCGTATCGACATGCATCAGCGGGAACGGGATTTTGCCCGGCGCAAATGCCTTGTGCGCCAGATGCAGCATCACCGAAGAGTCTTTGCCGACCGAATAAAGCATCACCGGCTTTTCAAACTCCGCCGCCACTTCGCGAATAATGTGAATGCTCTCCGCTTCAAGCTGTTTTAAATGCGATAAATTATAACCACTCATCTATGAGAAAACCTTTTGATTTACTAGTATTGTGATCATTTATTAAATAAATGTGGTATGTCCACCATTTATTGGCGGGAAACAACAAAAAACGGGTTTAGAAGATCGCCCTTGTTGTAGGCCAAAGGCCTCAACAAGAACTCTGTAGAATGTGGAAGGTGGGACGTGGAGTGTGACATCCTACTTTCTATATCCAACTTTTCACACAAATAAGATGCGGCGGGAACGGCCGCGTCGTATTGGACAACTCTTCCGCCGGACGCTTCGACCACAGCCTGCGCGGCAGCCGTATCCCATTCCATCGTCGGCGCAATGCGCGGATAAATATCCGCAACGCCTTCCGCCACCATGCACAGCTTCAGCGAACTGCCGCTTGAAACCAGCTCAACGGCCCCGTGCGTCTTTTCCAAATCAGCAATGAAGGCTTTCGTTTCGTCATTGCAATGCGAGCGGGAGGCAACCACGCGAAGCGGAGCTTCGCGTGGTGCGGACTGTGCAAAGTGGAAAGTGGAAAGTAAAACAGCTGAGGCTAAAATTTCATCGACCGTTTTATTGGCGCAATCCGTTACTTTCCAAGCACCGTCTTCTGTCCTCTGTCCTCCGTCCTCTTGCTTCAAACCGTAGTAAACGGTTTGAAGAACGGGCGCGTAAACAACACCGAGAATGGGGTGTCCGTTTTCGATCAACGCAATGTTGACGGTGAATTCGCCGTTCTTTTTGATAAACTCCTTGGTGCCGTCGAGCGGATCGACCAGCCAGAAGCGCGGCCAGTCTTTGCGGTCCTCATAGGAAACTGCCTTGCTCTCTTCGGACAGTACCGGCAGACCCGTATCGGCCAGCGCATCGACGATGATATGGTGCGCCGCCTTGTCCGCTTCCGTCAGCGGCGAATCATCCGCCTTATACTCGACGTCAAAATCCCGCCCATAAATATGCAGAATCGCATCGCCGGCGCGAAGCGCCGCATCTATTACAATGGATAAAAAGCCCACACCGTTCCTTACAGCGCGCCGTCAACGGCATCGGCCGGCAGCACCCGCTTGATGTCATAAATCACACAATCGGATTTCCCGAGCTTGCGGATATCTTCAGCGCCCATTTCCTTGAACTCATTGTGGGCAACGGCCATCACGATGGCATCATAGGAGTCCGGCTTCACTTCGGAGGTCAGTTCGATACCGTACTCATGCCGCACTTCATCGGCACCGGCCCAGGGGTCGTAGACATCGACAACGGCATTATATTTTTCGAACTCCTGCACGATATCGATCACGCGGGTGTTGCGCACATCCGGGCAGTTTTCCTTAAACGTAAAGCCCATGATCAACACATTGGAATCCCGCACATGGATACGCTTCATCAGCATCAGCTTGATCACCTGCTCAGTAATAAAAAGTCCGATGCGATCATTCACACGGCGCTGTGCCAGGATCATTTCCGGATAATGCCCGACCGCCTGCGCTTTGAAGGTCAGGTAATACGGATCGACGCCGATGCAGTGGCCGCCTACCAGTCCGGGCCGGAACGGCAGGAAATTCCACTTGGAGCCTGCGGCTTCCAGCACTTCCAGTGTATCAATACCCACCCGGCTGAAAATCATCGCCAGCTCATTGACGAGCGCGATGTTGACATCACGCTGCGTGTTTTCAATCACCTTGGCCGCTTCAGCCACTTTGATGCTGCCCGCCTTGTGGGTTTCGACCGTCAGAATGCTCCGGTAAAGAGCATCCACAAAATCCGCGGCCTCCGGCGTAGAGCCGGACGTGATTTTGATGATGTTGGTCAACCGCCGTTCTTTATCGCCGGGGTTGATGCGCTCAGGGCTGTAGCCCGCGAAAAAATCCTCATTGAATTTCAAACCGGACACGCGCTCGACCACCGGCACGCAAACCTCTTCGGTAGCGCCGGGATAAACGGTTGATTCATAAATGACGACATCGCCCTTAGAAACAACCTTGCCCAGCGTTTCGCTCGCTTTTTCGAGCGGAGTCAAATCCGGACGTTTCTGCGCATCCACCGGCGTCGGCACCGTAACGATGTACACGTTACAGTCACCCAAATCGTTTATGTCGGTTGAAAATGTTAAGTCCGTTGCGGAGGCAAGTTCCTCCGGAGAACATTCCAGCGTATGGTCTTTGCCGGACGCCAGTTCATCCACGCGCGCCTGATTGATATCAAACCCAACCGTCGGATACTGCTTGCCGAACTCCACCGCCAGCGGCAGGCCGACATAGCCCAAACCAATGATGCCTATTTTCGCTGTTTTTAGTTCCACGTCTATTAACCTTTCCGATGGTACTGCTTATACCACTCTACAAATTCCGGGATGCCTTCAGAAATCGGGGTTTTTGGTACATAACCGAGTTTAGCCTCGGCCTTGGAAACATCGGCAAACGTGATCGGCACGTCGCCCGGCTGCATCGGCAGCATTTCCATTTCCGGCTCCGTACCCAGCGCACCCGCGATGGTATGAATGAAATCCATGAGATTTTCGGGGTTGCTGTTGCCGAGATTAATCACTTCACAGGGCTCCAGCCCGTCCGCGAACAGCGCCGCTTTCACGCCGGAAACAATGTCGGTGATATACGTAAAATCGCGCTCCATTTTTCCATGGTTAAAGACCTTGATCGGCTCGCCCTTAAGCATTGCCTCGGCAAAAAGCCAGTAGGCCATATCCGGACGGCCCCAAGGCCCGTACACCGTGAAAAAGCGCAGGCCGACCGTTTGCAAGCCGTACAAATGTGTATAGGTGTGGCTCATCAGTTCATCAGCCTTTTTCGTCGCGGCATACAGACTGACCGGGCTGTCCACGGGATCACCCTCGCTGAAAGGCACTTTTTTGTTTCCGCCGTAAACGCTTGAACTCGAAGCATATATCAATCTCGAAATTTCCGCGCGGCGACAGGCTTCCAGAATGTTGAGATGCCCCTCCAGATTGGATTTCTGATAGGCAAACGGATGGGTCAGTGAGTAACGAACACCGGCCTGCGCTGCCAGATGGCACACGAGCTGAGGCTCGTGCAGTTCAAAGTTATCAGTTAACAGTTCATAGTTGGTCAAATCACCACGAATGAGGGTGAATCCATCGCGATCTTCCAGCCGGGCGTTGCGAGCCTCTTTCAGGGAAACATCGTAGTAGTCGTTAAAATTATCGAATCCGACCACTTCGTGCCCGTCATCCAGCAGCGACTCCGCCAGATGCATGCCGATAAACCCGGCCGATCCTGTTACTAATATCTTCATAAATCAGTTCCTGATTTATTCTGTAGAATGTTGGAAGTGGAACATGGAAAGTTGGAGGTGAAATTTCCTGTCTTTCTACATCCTACATTCCACTTTCCACAATCTCCCCCGCCCTGCGGGCAGGCTGCCGCCCCCGGTCGCTCGGGGCTTTTTGCCCGAAACCTTCCATTCCAATTTTAACTATGTATTTCGCTTTCAACGCGAAATTCTGGTCTATGCGGCCTCCAGCGCCTCCATCGGCACTTCGGCTTCCACAGCGGTTCCCATCAGATCCATGAGAACCTTAACCCGCTCGCCGCCGGAAAGCACCTGCGTCACCACCGCGCGCAGTCCGCGCATGGAGCCCTCGGTCATCACCGCTTCATCGCCCGCCTTCAACGCGGGCTCCTCAATAACAATTGTTTCCTGTGCCTCGTTTTGGAGCACGTCAATCATCTCGGTCGGCACAACCGCGCACTCGCCCGCAAACCGAACGAGTCCGCGCACGCCCACCGCGCTCGAAACAGCGCGCAAGCTCTCCATTACATCAAAACGGGCAAAAAGATAGCCGGGGAAAAGCGCCTCTTCGAACCAGACCTTCCCGCGTTTTGTCTTGCGCTGGAAGCGGATGCGCGGACAAAACACTTCCACGCCGTCCAGCCGTTCCAGCTGACCGGCGGCAATATGCTCCCGCTTTGGCTGCGTTCTCACGCACCGCCAAGGGAATTGGGAAGTTAGATGGCTGGATGACTGGTTCATTAGTCGGGTTTAATAAAGTTCAAAGCAAAAGGCAGAACCGCATTCGCGCGCTTCTGCCATCCCTCAAGCCGTTTGATCCGTTCAGCAAAAAATTCCTTCCGCTCCGGGGTTTCTTCAGCCAAGAGAAGCTGGATCCGTGCCACACGCTCCTTGCCGTTGTCCAAATGAGGACGAACCTGTTCACTTACAAAACCGCCGACGATTTTACGCAGTTCCGCCTCCGCCGTAAAGAAATCCCTGCGGTCTCCCGGCATATAAACCGGTTTCACCGCAGCGAACGACCGCAGGATTTTCAGCCCCTGGCTTGTTGATCCCTTGCTGATTCCGAGCTTTCGCACGCAATCATCAATGCACAGCGGATCCGGCGAAATGAAAAGCAGGCCGTAGAGTTCCCCTATTGATCGCGGCAGGCTCAGTACTCCGGCGATGCGAACAAATATATCGATGACCTCTTTTTCCATCTCTGAAAGCGGCGTACTCATGCAAGGTCTCCCTGAAAATTCAGATTGTTCAAAAAGTACTGAACAAAGTGGGTTTTTGCAAGTTCAAACATCGGAAAAACGGTTTCATCACGGAAGCTTGGAACGGGAAAATGGCTGTGTTTTTCTGAGATTCAACATCAAATATTCAGCAACCATAATTCAAAAACCCCCTTGACCCCTTTTGCCGCGAGGCGTAAATTTCCCGCTTTGCAGTCGGTCTCTTGATAGAGAGTGGGCCCCCAGCCCGCTCTTTTTTACTCAACGGCCTGCTGGTTAAAGCTTTTTGACAGTCGGAGGGAAACGATGAACAGCGAACTGAGTGCCGTTGTGGAATATATGGAACGCGAACGCGGAGTCGATCGCGAAACCATTATTGAGGCGATTGAATCCGCCCTGCAGAATGCCGAACGCAAGAGCACGGAGGATGCGGAAGATCTGCGCGTTAAAATTGACCGGGAAACGCTGGACATCAAAGCGTTTGCCAGCAAAAAGGTGGTGCTGACGGTTAACGACCGCTACAATGAAATCAGCCTAGGCGAAGCCCGGAGGGCCAACCCCTCGGCGCAACTCGACGAAACCATCGAAATTGAATCCACCCCGCGCAACTTCGGACGTATCGCCGCCCAGACTGCCAAGCAGACCATTTTGCAGCGCATCCGGCAGGCCGAAAAAAGCCGTATCTTTGAAGACTACAAGGATCGCGCCGGTGAAATTGTCACCGGGTCTGTACGCCGCTTCGAACGCAGCACGGTTCTCATTGAGCTCGATCACGGCGCGGAAGGTGTCATGCCGTCCAAAGAGCGCGTTCCGACCGAAGAGTATGAAGTTGGCGAACGGGTTCGCGCGTACATCGTGGCGGTAACGGATCGCGAAGCGGGGCCGGAAATTCTGCTTTCACGCGCCCACCCCGATTTTGTCCGCCGCCTCTTTGAACTCGAAGTCTCGGAAATCGCCGACGGAACCATGGAAATCCGCGGCATTGCCCGCGAAGCGGGTTACCGCAGTAAAGTGGCCGTGATCTCCCACGACGAACGGGTCGATCCCGTCGGCGCCTGCGTCGGCATCCGCGGCATGCGCGTCAAAAACATTGTCCGTGAACTCAACGGTGAAAAAATTGATATTGTCCGCTGGAGTGACGAGATCAAAACGCTCGTCGTCAACTCCCTGGCACCCGCTAAACTCAAGCATGTCGAGGTGGACGAGCCCACCCGCACGGTCACCGTGACGGTTGATACAGATCAGCTCTCGCTGGCCATCGGCAAGCGCGGCCAGAATGCCCGCCTGACCTCCAAACTCATCGGCTGGCGCGTGGATATCCAGAAAGACGAAGAAGCGATGGACTTCGAAGAACGCGTCGCCGCCGCCGTCTCCGGCCTGGCCGCGATCGAGGGTATCGGCCCCGAATGGGCTGAAAAACTGGTCTATGCCGGCTTCCTGACAGCGGAAGGCATCATGGCCGCGGATTTGTCTGACCTCGAAGTAATCGAGGATGTCACTCCTGAAAAAGCGCAGGAGCTCTGGAGCGCTGCGGAAAAAGCCTACACAGAAAAACATGGTGAAATTAAAGAATGAGAGTTCACGAACTAGCTGAAGATCTGGATGTAACCGTTGAAGAGCTTCTTGAAATCCTCAGTGATGTGGAGATCAAGGCCGATAACGGCGACAGCCTGCTGGCCGACAACGAAGTAGCCATCGTCTGCGATGAGCTCGGCTTCGCTTCCATCGAAGAAGCCCGCGCCGCCAAGGAAAAAGCCGCCGCACCGGCCACAGAGGAAGCTCCGGAAGAGTCCCCGGCCGACGTGTCCGCCGAAGTCCCGACTCTGCAAGAGGTCGGGTCGAAGGAGGAAGCCCCAGCGGAGAAGGAGGAAGCCTCGGCAGAGGCGGAAGTTCCGGAAGAGGAGTCTTCCTCAACGATTGTCTTTACAAAGCCGCAGGTCGCCGTCAAAGAGCTGGCCGAAAAAATGGAGCTCAAGCCCAATCAGCTCATTGCCGAGCTGATGAAGATGAATATCTTCGCCTCGATCACTCAGGACATTGACATCAAGATCGCCAAACAGATCGGCGAAAAGCACGGGTTCGTCATCGAGCATAAAAAGAAAGAGAAGCCGCAGCCGAAGGCGGTTGAGGCCGCGGCGCGCAAACCGGCTGCGCCCACCGAAAAAGACCGGCCGGAAGATCTTGAAATCCGCCCGCCCATCGTCACGTTCATGGGGCACGTCGACCACGGAAAGACCTCGCTGCTCGACCGTATCCGCGACACCAAGGTGGTCTCCGGCGAATCCGGCGGCATCACCCAGCACATCGGGGCCTACACCGTTGATCTGGATGCCCGCCAGATCACCTTCCTCGACACTCCCGGCCACGCCGCTTTCACCGCCATGCGCGCCCGCGGCGCCAATGTAACCGATATTGCCGTGCTCGTCGTCGCAGCCGATGACGGCGTTATGCCGCAGACCCTGGAAGCCATCCAGCACGCCAAAGCCGCGGGGGTCTGCATCATCATTGCCATGAATAAAATGGATCTGCCCGGCGCCAACCCCGACCGACTGAAGCAGCAACTCAATGAGCACGATGTGATGGTCGAAGACTGGGGCGGAGCCGTCGGCTGCTGTCCGGTCAGCGCCGAGACCGGCGAAGGCATTGACGAACTGCTCGAGCGTCTCTCGCTCGAAGCCGAAATGCTCGAGCTCAAGGCCAATCCGCATAAACGCGCCAGCGGCTACGTCATTGAGGCGCAGATGGAGCCCGGCATGGGCCCGACCGCCACCCTGCTCGTGCGCGACGGCACCCTTAAAGTCGGCGACAGCGTTCTCTGCGGCGCGCAGTGGGGCCGCATCAAGGCGCTGATCAGCGATCAGGGCAAAAAGGTTCGCACCGCCGGCCCCTCCTTCGCCGTAAAGTGTCTCGGCCTTACCGGCGTGCCCGGTGCCGGTGACGAGTTCACCGTCTGCGCCGACGCAGCCGAAGCCAAAGAACTTTCTGAAGCCCTGCTGGCGGAAACCAGGGCGGAGGATCTCCAGCAGACTTCGCGCAGCAAACTTTCGCTCGATGATCTTTTTGCACAGGCCGACGGCGGCGAGGTTAAAGAACTTCCCGTGATTATCAAGTGCGATGTGCAAGGCTCAGTCGAAGCTATCACCCACTCGCTCTCGGGCATCAAGAGTGACAAGGTTAAACTTAAAACTCTCGTCAGCGATGTCGGCAACATCACCATCAACGATGTTATGCTCGCCAGCGCCTCCAACGCCATCATCCTTGGCTTCCACGTCAGTAAAGAAAACGGAGTCGTCGCCGCGGCCAAACGCGAAGGCGTCGAAATCCGCCTCTACAGCATCATTTACGAGCTGATCGAAGAAGTTGAAGCCGCGATGTGCGGACTGCTCGAACCCGAGATGCGCGAGAACTATCTCGGCAAGGCCGAAATCCGTCAGGTCTTCGATATGGGCAAACGCAACAAGATCGCGGGATGCATGGTGGTGGAAGGCAAAATCACCGCCCGCGCCAGCATCCGCATCAAGCGCGGCGATGACGTGCTCTACAAAGGAACCATCGGCTCGCTCAAACGCTTCCAGAACGATGCCGCCGAAGTGCGCGACGGTCAGGAATGCGGCATTCGCCCCGACAACTTTGTCGGCTTTGAGGAAGGCGACCTGATCGAAGCCTACACCATCGAAAAAATCGCGCAGAAACTCTAAGCGTCCCTTTCGGGCCGCGGAGTGTTGGATTGCCGGATAATTGGAGTACTGGATTTTCGATTTTAACGTTTTGAACGATTTCAACGAGGCCGGAGGCCCTTTTAACGATCATGTCCAGTACGCGAATTATTCGGGTCAACGAATTGCTGAAGCGTGAAATCGCCGCCGATATTCACCGCCTTTTTTCCAACACGGATTTCGACACCGGCGCCGTCACCGTCACCCGCGTCGAAACCGCGCCCAACCTGCGTGACGCCGCCGTCTACGTTTCCATCTTCGGTCACGAAGAAGATCGTGCCGGCATGATCCGCTTCCTCAACGGGCACCGCAAAGAGATTCAGCACCGCATGAGCCGGCACGTCATCATCAAATATACACCGCGTCTGCACTTTAAACTCGACGCATCCCTCGAAGACGGCGACCGCGTCCTCGGGATCCTCTCCGAGCTCGATATCCCGGAGGAACCGGAAAAAGACAATAGTCATTTCGAAGGATTCGACGATGCGTAAACGCAATCCGCACCAGCCCGATCCCGACGGCATCCTGCTGATGGACAAGCCCCGCGAATGGACCTCGCACGATCTCGTCGCCAAAATCCGCAACCATTTTCAGCTCAACAAGGTCGGCCACGGCGGTACGTTAGACCCCAATGCCACCGGCCTCGTCGCCCTGCTCATCGGTCGCGGCACCAAACTCTCAGCCAAACTGATGGGGGGCGACAAAACCTACGAAGGCGAAATACTCCTCGGCGTCGAAACCGACTCGCAGGACACCGACGGCGAGACCGTCGCCGAAAAAGATCCGTCCGGCGTCACCGAAGAGCAGCTCCGCGCAGAGATGAAAAAAGCGCTCGGCGACCAGATGCAGATGCCCCCCATGGTCTCCGCTATCAAAAAAAACGGTGTGCCGCTCTACAAACTTGCCCGCAAAGGTCAGGAGGTCGAACGCGAGCCGCGCTTCATTCACATCTATAAATTCGCACTGCACGAATTCAACCCGCCGCGCGCCACCTTCGAAGTCATGTCCACCAAAGGCACCTATGTCCGCACCCTCGCCCACGATCTCGGCCGGCGCCTCGGCTGCGGTGCCTGCCTCTCAGAGCTGCGCCGCACGCAATCCGGCGAATTCAGCCTTTCCAATGCATGGGAACTCGACGACGTCCTCGAATGGGATCGCGCTGAGCTATCGAAGCACCTGATTCCGATTCATCAGGTTTAAATTCAGGATTCTCAATCCGCTTAATCCTGTTATTCTGTCCGAAATTTCAAAATGCAACTGGTCAGAAACATTTCGGAGATACCGGCAACGGACAAACCCGTCGTCCTCGCCATGGGCTGTTTCGACGGCGTGCACATGGGCCATCAAAAAGTAATCTCCACCGCCGTTGAGCAGGCCAAAGCGCTCGGCGGTGAGGCGTGGGTCTTCACCTTTAATCCGCATCCCGCCAAAGTGCTGAGCCCGGAAACCGCGCCGCCGCTCATCAGCGCCGAACCCTGCCGCCTGCGGAAATTCGAAGCGCTCGGCGTGCACGGCGTCATTGCCGTGCCCTTCAATAATGCCTTTGCTCACACCGAGCCAGCGGAGTTTCTTTCCGATCTCTGGACAAAATGGCCGACTCTTAGCGGCATCGTTTGCGGTACCGACTGGTCTTTCGGTTACAAGGCACGTGGAAAAGTCCAAACCCTGGAAAAACTCTGCGAGGAACACGGCATCACCGCCACCGCCATACCGCCCGTGCTCTACGACGAAGAAAAAATCTCCAGCACCCACATCCGGCAGGCCGTGCACGATGGCGACATCCCGCTCGCCGAAGCACTGCTCGGACGCCCCTTCTGCCTGTTCGGCACCGTCGTCAAAGGCCGCGGCATCGGACAAGAGCTCGGCTTCCCCACCGCCAACATTGAGCCTGAAAACGAGCTGATTCCTGCTCCCGGCGTTTACGCCGCGTATACGCGGCTTCAGATGTCAGAAATCAGGAGTCAGGGATCAGGGGTCAGAGGTCAGAGGTCAGGAGTCAGGAGCCAGGAGCCAGAAGCTGAAGATTCCGAACTGTCCCCTGCCCCCTGTCCCCTGATTACTGAATTCCCCTCCGCCGTATTCATCGGCCAGCGCAAAACGTTTGATGACCCCGAACCGGTGATTGAAACCCATCTGCTCGATTTCGACGGTGAACTCTACGGACAGGCCATTGAAGTCTGCCTGCACAAAAAAATCCGGGATATTGTGCCCTTCCCCTCCAAAGAGGCGCTGATTGAACAGATCGAAAAAGATATTGCGCAGATTCGGGAAATATTGAGCTGAATTCACCAAATCGTTTTTAACCCGGCAGCCTGATATTCCTCAAAGGCCTTGTCTTTGGTAATCAGTGTCATCCTCCCTTGTATGGCATGCCAGGCCAGAAGGTGGTCAAAGGGATCCCGATGTGCATTCAGGGGAAGGCGGTAGGAGGAAGCCAGCAACCCGGCATCCATCGGACTGATGCTCATTCCCATGAGTTCGGCCTGCGCCGGCAATTCGTCCGGCACACAGCCCTGAAGGGCCAACTTGGCAAGCTGATATTTCAGTGCGATTTCCCAACAAGAAACGCCGCTGATCTGAATATCATTTTCAGGGTTTTCGATCAGTTTTCTTACGCGCCGGTTCAGCCGGGACGGGTCAAAAAGCGTCCAAAGCAGGACATGTGTATCGATCAAATACTTCACTTCAACCCCATAAATTCTTCTGTAGTGATTTTAAAATCCCCTTTGACCTTATAGGCGGCCTTGTCTTCCATTACACCCAGTACGCGTTTTTCCGGCTGCTTGTGAACCGCTCCACGGGCTGAAGCCCGTGGCTTCTGGCCTTCTGCATAACCGGCTACGCCCTTTGCTCGCGAATATACCGTCTGATCATTCGTTCATCCGAAACACCAACTGATGCAGCAAAATATCCGTCGGCCCACAAGCTGTCTCCCCATAGAAACTCGTCCAGTTCGGGAAACTCAGCCCGAAGCACCTTGCTCGTTCCACCTTTGAGAATCTGAACTACGTATGCCACAGCTTTATCAGGCTTCACTTGAATCAACATGTGAATGTGATCCTCAACGATGCTCAATTCTTCTATACGCCAGCCATTTACGTCACACGCCTGATAAAGCAAATCGCGCAACCGTTGAGCGAGTTTCCCAACCAGAACTCGTTTTCGATATTTCGGAATCCATACGATGTGATATCTCAGTTTGTGTTTCGTATGCGCACCCGTCCAATATGCACTGTCTATCATACCGCAGATTATGCCTATTTCCTCCGCCCTGCCAAGGCAGTCCGGAGGGAGGGAGCCATTCATCCCCAGGGTAATGTGCTGAAAGTTCTGCAAAAAGAGAGGATCATGGTGTTTCCTATTTAGAACATAACTAAAACGGTCGGTAAGGACCGGAAAGGAAACAACCATGACCCAGACGAAGAATATCATTCCACGCGCAGAACTGAAGGCGATCCTTGCCCAGGACGGCGATTTTTTAAAGCCGTTGGTTCAGCAGGTCGTTCAGGAGATTCTGGAGGCGGAGATGGACGAAACACTTGGTGCGAGCAAGAGCGAGCGCTCATCAGGACGCAGAGGCTATCGAAGCGGCTACTATCCACGGGGGTTGGTTACCCGTGTTGGCAAGTTGGAGCTGCGGGTGCCTCAGGATCGGCAGGGCCGGTTCAGCACAGAGATCTTTGAGCGTTACCAGCGTAGCGAAAAAGCATTCGTGAACACATTGGCGGAGATGTACATCCAGGGCGTGTCCACCCGCAAGGTCAAAGCCGTGACCGAAGAGCTCTGCGGGCATGCGTTTAGCGCGTCTACCGTCAGCTCGCTGAACAAGAAGCTGGACGCGGAACTGGAGAGATTTTCATCCAGACAGCTGGAGGTGGAGTACCCCTATCTAATCCTGGATGCCCGCTACGAAAAGGTGCGTATCGACGGGGTGATCCGCTCTCAGGCCGTGCTGGTCGCCATTGGCATCAACTGGGAGGGTCGCCGGGAAGTACTGGGCGTTGAGCTGGCCAACCGAGAGAGCCTGAACAGGTGGAAAGAGTTTCTAGAAGGGCTTAGGCACAGGGGACTCAAGGGAGTCGAGCTGGTGATCACGGACGATCACAGCGGTTTAAAGAAAGCCGTTGCTCAGATCCTTCCGGAAGCGGCCTGGCAACGTTGCTACGTGCACTTCCTTCGCAATGCACTCGACCACCTGCCTCGTAAGGCCGACCGCGACTGCCTGATGGAGTTGCGCTGGCTCTACGACCGGCGCAGCCTCGAAGAAGCTCTTCGTGACCTCGCCGTATGGCTTAAAAAATGGCAGGAACGCTGTCCGAAACTCTGTAACTGGGTGGAGGAGAATATCGAAGAAACCTTTACGTTTTACCGCTGGCCGATGGCACATCACAAACACGTGAAATCGACGAACATGCTGGAGCGGGTCAATGAGGAGCTCAAGCGGCGTTCGCATGTGATACGGATCTTTCCGAATCCTGCGAGCTGCCTGCGACTGATGCGGGCTCTGACCGTTGAGATCCACGAGGACTGGATCGAACAGCACCGCTATCTAAACATGGAACTACTCAGGGAGCACAAAAAACTCATGTTGATGAAAGCCGCTTAAATACGAATCGAGGCGGCCTCGGGCTTCGACTCAGCTCCGACGAGTTATATGACCCATTCTCGCTGGCCAAAGCCCAGAGGCCGCCAGCAAACAGGAACGAATAGGAGATGCCGGAAATCCTTTTTGCAGAACTTGACGCACACAACTAATGTGCGAAAGATTTTGTACGCTATCTCCCTACCTTTCGACGGACGCATTCATCTCCGCGGCTTGGTCAAGCGACCCGCGCTCTGCGGAGCGCGGCTACAGAAGATTGTTGCAAAAAATCAATAGGTATATTCACTGCCGCCGATGAACTCACGGAAGAGGGATTTTCCGGGAACTATGGAATCGTCGGCCCAGTCGGTGAGTGGATCAAGCAGATCAAAAACGCGTCGGGCGCGGATGTAGGCGTCCTGCCGTTTGGGATTGCTTTTGAACTGCTCCATGGCGGCGGCGAAGCAGGGAAAGAGTTTGTTTTTTAAAATCGGGATTTCGTAGGGCATGGCGCTGTTGACGAGAAAATCGACAGAGTCGTTGAAGGGAATGATGTGCTGCAGTTCGCTTTTGCGGACGTAGTGCCAGTGGGTAATGGTCTCTTCGGGCGCGTGGTTGCGATGCCAGCTGTCGCGGATCATGCGGCGCATGAGGCGATGGTCAGCCCAGCGCATAAATTCGCCGGAAGCGCTGCGAAGCTGCCCGAGCGTTTCGATATAGAGCCTAAATTTTTTGTGAGCCGGGATGCCTTCAGTCATGGCGGGGGTCAGCCCGTGCAAGCTGTCGATGAGCAGCATTTCATCGGGTGCTAGGCTGAGTTCATGCACATCGAGGGTGCGGCGACCGGTTTTAAAGTCGTAATTAGGTGTACGGATGGTTTCGCCCGCGAGCAGATGGCCGAGGTGGCGGTTGATGAGTTCGAGATCGAGTGCCTGCGGTGTTTCGTAGTCATAATCACCGAATTCATCTTTGGGATGATCTTCGAGGTTGAAGAAGTAGTGGTCTATGTTGATGGCTTTGAGTGACCAGCCTTCGCGGTGCAGGGATTCCATAATTTTGGTCGTGGTCGTGGTTTTGCCGGAGGAGGAAGGACCGGCAACGATGATCATGCGTACGTCGCCGCTGTGCGCGAGGATATTTTCGGCGACGGCGCGGCATTCGCCAAAATAGCGTTTTTCGCAGGCGGCTACGAGTTCGGGGAACCGGTCATCGGCTATAATGCGGTTAAGGCCTTCGACGGACTCGCAGCCGTGATCAAGATTCCAGCGCAGAACGTTGTAGATTTTTTTATAGGGGATGTTGTTGAAGGTGGCTGCGGCTTGATCGGCGCGGCTCTCGCGCCGCCGGGCGCGGCGGCCACGATAGGAGATGTAGGCGCGGGAGGTATTGACGTGACCCTCTTCGACGAGCACCGTTTCGACCAAGTCCTGAATGTCTTCAACCGTCGGTGCTTCGGAGCCGTACATTTCTTCGAGACGTTTTTCGACCAAAACAGCCAGTTGTTCGGACTCTTCGCGGTTCTCGCCGCCGACGGATGCGGCGGCGTTGAAAACGGCGGTGGCGATGCGGTCGCGGTCATAGGCCGCGCGGGTTCCGTCGCGCTTGATGATCTGTTCAATGCTCAATGTACAACTCTCAATTCTCAATATTCAATGGTCATTGTTTATTGAACATTGCTTCCCTACCGCCCCTGT
>Ga0190293_1000275_pt1 | contig 18076 bp, 20 predicted proteins | sample 48693001_MG_FD_161671 | JGI IMG/M metagenome (GOLD analysis project Ga0190293, IMG submission 161671) | Hydrothermal vent microbial mat bacterial communities from Southern Trench, Guaymas Basin, Mexico - 4869-30-0-1_MG | ecosystem: Environmental > Aquatic > Marine > Hydrothermal vents >...
TTTACAATTCCAGTGCCGTTATAATCCCAGAAGCCCCAATATTCATGAGCTACAAATTTCTTACGGGGTTTATCCGTGAAATTGAAAGATACATCGTCGGCGCCCTGATGATCAGGATCTCCCAGAATAGAATTTGTATCAAGATTGATCCGATCCAGATTATGGTACTTGCCATCCTTTTCCAGCTCGGAGAGGCTTGTCTCAAAACTGTAAATTACAAATCCAGCCTTATCGAGATCACCCATGCAGGTGGGGTCGATCATGACATTTTCGTAATGGCAAATCTCCACAGTAGGGTGATTCGCAACAGTCTTCATTTGCTGTTCTATGTGCGTACCGGTCTGCTGTTTCATGACCGGATAGCCATACTGCATCGAGAGCTTTGCAGCCTCTGCGAGGTCTGGCGGAATCTGTTGGCCCTGCCCCTGTTGCAAGGCCTGAGTGGCTTGCATGATCATTTGGCCTTGTTGAGGATCCTGTACCGGGACAATGGAGAAATCCGGGACCTCTACATCAACAACTGCCTCTTGAAAGTTCCAGCCTGTACGAGCAACAACTGTGCCTTCATCAACTGCTGCGCGTACAAGCTCATCAACAAATTTGGTTTTATGGATCTTGGTATTGAATTGATTATTCAAAACCAGGGCATTTTGTTCTGCTGCCTTTTTATCTTCAAATGTTACCGGGGCAATATTGAAGACATCGTCTGTACTGAGGAAAGGCTCAGAGAGAGCAGCATATCGCCATTCTGCCTGTTTCCTGATTAGTTTGGGAACAATAGAGGATCTGCCGTCAATTTTCTCGACTTTGGCATCTCCCTCAATATTGAGGTTATCAAGCCAAACACCCACCTTGGTTACATGTGTGTCATGATCACCGGAGGCATCAGTAAAATCCTGTTTCAGATCAGTCAATGAAGGAGGATTTGCCCACTCAGTAAATTGATATGACTCTACTTCCGCAGGGGCATTATCCACGTCTTCATCGGCGCGTTCAATCATACCCATCCTCTCATCTCCAATTTAATATTGTGTGGGGCGGGATAATCTAGCAGCCCCAGATTTTCCACCTTTTTACAGGCGGCCTCAAATTTGCCGTAATAATTGTTGCCTTCTCCCATACTGCCATCGATATTCAGATTGGTATGTATGCGACTACCAATATAGAGCAGGAGCGCTTCAAGAAGACTGTCTGGTAATCTGACTTCAACCAGATATGGCTGTAAATCTGAATCAGCCAAGATCTGATCAGGTTTGGCTTTGTAACTGATAATGACCTGATCCAGCATTAATACAGGATCTTCATCCGCTGCATATTGCCACTCGATTACATCATATTCTGATGTGTGAAGTGATAATGCTGAATGAGGGTCATTGAGAGGAACAACTGAGTTATCTGCTGGATTGGTGATTTTCTCTACTTTGAGAATATCATCCTGGAAAGGATTTTCAGGGGTATCCAGAATGTACCGTACAGGCTGTACCGACCCACTATTATTGACCGCATAGTCACTATGTAACCGATAGTGAGCCATATCGGGTTGGCGGGCTAAAACGAGACTACGCATACGTAATGGAAAGCGCTTATAGAGCTCTGTGAGACCCAGATTCACATGAGCAACCAGCATAGGGTAATCTGAGACCGGTACGCCTTTACAGCCTTCGCCGCCCAGAGAGATATTGTAAATCTCTCCTACCGCCAATTGTCTGAATATTTCACTCAAGTACACGTCATTCTCCTAAACGATATATGAGGCCAAAGCCCGTGCCTGGGGAGTTTCTTCTTCGCCCCACATCCCGCTATCATTACTGGCCGGCTCCGGAGAAACCTCGGAAGGCTTCCATGCGGTCAAACTGGCCAGCATACTGATTGTATCAACAAAGTCATCGTGTTTGCTTCTGAAGCCTTTGGCTGAAGCCAATCTCAATTCATCCAGACATTCAATCATCTCGGGACTTGTTTTTCTTTCCTCCGGAAAGTATATCCTGTTCAGTTTGAACCAGGGCAATACGACCAGGAATCTTTCCATCTTGTTTGTGTTGGGCCTGATACCGGGACGGTTACTATTATGGTCAGAAGCCAGTGTAAAGTAAATGTTCCGGGTCAGCATTTCATTTTGAATCCAATGAATGAAGCCATGCTGTTGACCTGATACCTCAATCCCCACTTGCTGGGGGGAGTATTCCTGGGCCAATCTGAACAGATCATTTATGTTGGCATCCATAAGCTGCCGTTCACAGATGCCGTCAACCCACATCCAGTCACCTGCATTATTGTACGCCCAGACAGATATTACACTAAAATCCGCTGCTGATTTCTCTGAAGTGGCAAAATCAGTCGTGATATAGAAATTGAACATGCCTTTATTATCGAGAATATGTTTCCGCTGATACCAGGAAATATCACAATCCTGAACCAGTCTCTCTTCATCTGACATGATCTGGAGCATTAGCTCCTGATTGAATGTATCGAGTTTGCCGGCCTTCAGCGCTGTCGTGTATTGCTGGAGGACATAGTCATATGTGAATCTGTCTTCCCATGCCCCTTTGAAATCTTCTCGATCACATGGGAAATGCTCACAGACCGGGTATAAATTGACATACCATGCACCAGATTCCACGGCCTTGTACAAGGGATCACGGGAGTTAAACGGCGTACCCGACCAAATGGTTTTGTGCCGCGTCGGATGCAGGGCATAATTCACCGCCTTATAAACTGTGTCTTCAATGCTGGCAATTACAGTGGCTGAACGCGCATCTTCGTCTGATACCAGATCATCAAGATATGCGAAGTTGGGGCGTACTCCCATTTCTTTACTTCCCCGGACACCTGTCTTTGCGCCATATCCTTTAACAATAGTGCGATTTCCCTGGAGATTATTGAATTCCCATCTGACATCTGTAAATCGTGTATTGGGGATATATTTCTGGAGGAACTCACTATTTTCCCATCTGTATTCAAGATTCTTCCTCATGTTCTTGACGCCGTTCTCAATCGAGTCCGACACATAAAGGGCGAGCGTCACCTTACCAAATCCAGGAATTTTCCCGTATACCCCGAGATATAGAAAAAGATATTCCCCCAGCAGAGTGGTCTTTGCAGATCCTCTGAAAAGCATATTCACAATGTTGGATTTTTTCCCACAGACTTGATCCAACATCTTGAAATGTAACACAGGGGTTAAATGTTCCTCCCCCTCGTCACCATTTACCAATTTGATGAAATTGACGAATTCCAGGGCAAAGTCTGAGGGCACATAGTCTTCATCCCCGGTGTAATTTATATCCCGGAGATAGTCCTCAACTTTTTTTGTTTCTGGAATTTCAGTAACACCCATATTAAATAGCCGGTAGAGGGTACATTTTATTGACGAATTTTAGATCAGTGATCTGCTGTGTATCGAAATCGATTGTGATAAAGGCCTGACCGGGGAATTCAGGATGATCTGCAGGAGCTTCATCCTCGTATTCAATATCCGCATCAGTATTGGCTACGAATTCTGTTTCCTCTGGGAGCATGGTCTCCACATCTACAATACCAGTCACATCATCCTGATAAATATAATTGTCACCCAATTTATTTGTGTGTTGAAAAAGTCGTTGTCTCATAATTACCTCAGTCTTTTTGATCCCAGATGATATCTAAAAAATGTAAATCCAAGACACCAATAGCATCTTCTTTTCTCATTTCAGCTTCAATTGTTTTTGTACCACCTGCCCAGATTTTAGGATAAAAATAGGAACTCAATACATGATCAGTTCTATCTTTTGGCTCAGAAACAGCCTCAGTCCAAGTACCTCCGTCTTCCCGCCAGCGAAAATATACTGATTTACTGGCAACATCTAATTGCCATGTCATAGCCATTTTGAGCTCATATGTACCTGCAGGACAATCAGGGGCTATTAGTGATAATACTGGGGTGTATGTCTCAGGAATATTTAAAATATTGCTGACCTTATTAAAAGCATACACAGATGTGACTTTTAAATTACGGTGCCACATTTGTCCATTCCACCGCCATTCCCGGCTAAGAGGATCAGTCCAAATTTCACCTATAATTGGGGCTTGTGGGTATTGAAAAGCCATTATAATTCCTTCATTGCTGCCTTTAGCATATCCGCATTCTCGCCACGGGTCTTACTATTGTCAGTATGCTCACCGATCCACGCCTGAGAGAATCCCTGCTGTGCAAGATATGCTCTCAATAGGCCAAATGCTTGTGGGGTGTGTGCTTCGTCTTTATTGCTGCTCATAGGTCTGTACTCCAGAGTACATGATAGGTCGCGTCTGCCTCGATTTGAGTCAGCACGGCATCTTCACACTCAGCAAGAATCGTGTAACTGTTTGGATCAGGATGTGATACTGGTTGGCCTGTGACATCACTCCACTTTTTGATGTCATAATCATTAACCAGCTGCGGCCGATTAGAATCTTCTTCTGTTCCCGTGCCGATCCACGGGGTAAGGCATTCACTTCTCTTCATGGTAGGGTCTCTATTTTGAAATTATCGATTCTCGTTGCATTTGATGAACTATTCCTATAAAACCCATAATAAATTTCAGTTTCAAAAACATCAAATAAAGCGTAGCTGAGAACTTCAACATCATCAATCCATACTGTTATAGAACTGCCTTGAACAATTGTTTTTATTTTATAAGTTGTTCCCTCAACAAAAGCAAATGCAGTATTTGCTCTACTAGTAGTAGAACCATTTACAACTTCTTCAATCCACAGGTCATGATTGTCTTCCCGCAAATTTACCTGTAATGAATTACTATTACCGGATGCTCTACAAAGAAGGCTGATTCTGTTAAGCCCCGCCTCGGGAGTAAATTCAAAATCTATAAGGGCTTCAGATACTCCTGCATCTATTATTACTCCATTATTATCATATAAAAGTCGTGCTTTATCCAATTGTATATCTACATTATTTAGAATTTCTGGAGAAGCACCAGAACGAAACCAATCTTTCCACCCACCACCAACAATATCAATATCAGGAGCATGATCAACAAGAAAAGTTCCATTCAGACCAGTGAATGTGTCATACACTATTACTGGACTTAACGCCGCGCTCGTCACGCTGAATGCATTACTGATACTCCCTGCATTACTCCCTGCGCTATTTGTGCCTATCACAGTCACACCGGTTACCACTGCATCGCTTGGAGGCGTACCCACAATTGTCCTACCGCTGATTGTCATCCACACCGGTGCATTCTGAAGACTATATTCATTAACAGGATCACCAAGATCATAATGCTGATCAAGGCCATATGGAGTCATTGCCTCACCAACAACCAGTTCCATATCTGCAATTACACCATCAAATATAGGAGGATATTCCTCATATATTAAGGCATCAGAAATCCACTGTAAACCATCCCAGGTAGCCAACATATTGGTGGTAAGATCTTCCCATATCTGACCCACCTTGGGGCTTTCAGGAGCTGTCTCAGAGACAATAGCACCTGTCTTGGAATCGACATATGTCTCCATCTCATCATGTCTGGCCAAACGAATGAGGCCTTCAGCCAAACTTTTGATATGAACTTTAATGCCCATTATACAGGCCCTCCGTCAGTGACTGTCCATCCTGCTGATATTAAAGCATCTCTTCCTGCTTCTGCAGCTCCTCCTGGAGTATATTTGGCATCGTTAAAATCTATATTTACACCTGAGTTTACAATTTGTGCACCCCATGCAATAAGTGTCGCATCGTATTCTTCTGTTGTTAATGCTCCTGGAGTTCCAGATAGAAAACCAGTTGCTATTGTTAAACTAGACACATCAAATCCAGAAATCTGGAGCCCTACCAAACTTGTGCAACCTAAAAATGTATATCGCATATCTGTTACGGAACTGGTATCCCATCCAGAAACATCTAGATTAACAGAACTGGCATTAAAAAAACTTGAATAAAGAGTTGTTACTTTACCAGTATCCCAATTAGAAACATCTGGATTAGCAAAATTATTCTTTTCGAATATTCCTGTTAAAGTAGTTACTTTACTAATATTCCAATTAGTTGTATTAGGATTAACTGTGGTGTCATAAAAAGCATAACTAAGATCTGTTACATTATCACCAATATTATCTGTAGCTGTAATAACTAGAGCCTGACACTTGTAAAATGCTCCAAATAAACTAATAAACCCAACATCACCCCATTGGGTAATATCTAGGATATTAAATTTACTTGTACCTTTACTTGAAAACTGCCATGCTTGACAAGTACCTGCAATAGTTACAGTATAGTCTCCAGCAACAGCATATTCATGAATAGAATTTGCATCATCAAAAGAATTTACAGTTAAGTCACCTGTGCCATCTCCATAATTTACAATAAAATTATAAGTAAATCCTGAAGGTAATGGTAAAATAATACTCTCATTCGCGTTAGTTATACGCCAAACAGTAATAAATGGGGGAGGCCCTGCCTCAAGCCAGATATCCCCAGCCACCATAGCGGCATCCTCGAGATGATATTCATATGTGGTTGAGAGTCCCCTCTTCACCCAGGCGCCAGAATCGTCTAGGACCTTCCCCGTAGTGATTCCGGGGTCCGGCACATAGCCAGAGGTACCTGGGCCCATAAAAACGTCAGGGACAAAGGTGCCTCCTCCCGCAGAACCTCCTCCACCCCCAGATATCGCTTTCACATCCCAGTCATCAGAAGCCTCTAATTCCTGCACCTCAATATCAAATTGGTATCCATCCTGGGTATCAATCGCATCAGCATATGATCCGGTTAGAGATTTCCGGCCTGTGACATTTGGATATGCACTGAGTTTGCCAGCCACATCCACATAATTCACCACGCTAGGCGTGGGGATACTGGCAGTCATTGTGGTGGTATTGGCTATTCCTGGAATACCGGCAGGACCCTGTTGCACCTCTGAGACAGTATATGTGACCACCCCTGTGCCCAGAACCGGATCAACCAATATGGCGTATGTAACGCTGTACTGGCTATCCAGGGTGTCCACAAATCTAATTTCTGAGCCAGAGACAATACTCATCAGCTCATTTTGGCGATCACCAGAATCCAGGTCAGTAGTACTGATTCTCAGTATTGTACTGTTATTGTCCTTATTCCATCCCTGAGCACCGGGAGGATTGTTATTATGATCTGCTGTTCTCGTCCAACCACCAGTGACAGTCTGACCATCAGCAGAATTTGAAATCTCCAGTATGAGATCAGCCTCTACTCCGGGCAATAACAATCCACCGTTATAACTGAACTGGTTCCAACCGAGTTGTAAGTCATCTCCAGCAATTTTCCCTTTTTGTTCAAAAATACTACCACCTGAACCATCAGGGGTAATTGACCAAAGAATGTATGTGTAATCAGCATTTATATTTTCTGCCCAGATTCTATATGCAGATATCTGGTACAGTTTGCCGGCAGGCACCAATATATGCATACCTACATGGATAGGTTGTGCATTGCTGTGATTCGTCCAGAGAACGGGATCAGTAATGATAAAGGATGGTAATCCTATTTCCTGGGGTGCAGCCCGTTCCGTGGTGACTTTATTTGCCGCCATCAAATAGACCCCATCAAGCACCTCATCCTGAGGATAGTATGTGGGGCCTAGGACATATGGAGATACAAAATTGGTTCGATATTGAGGCTCAAATTTATTATTTGCAGTATTCCGGGATAGAACATGTCGAGCAGCCAAAGCTGCAGCAGTATCCACATCAGACTGATCAGGGCCATAAAGAAGATGCTTTTGATTATGATGCTGATCCGGGGTGACATTGACCAAACCTGCATGGTTGGTTTCAGGATCTGCAGACAGGTCATACCATTTTGCAGGATCAAATGTTTCAGGGTCGTGTTCCTCAAGGCACCTGAACATGGTGCCGCCATGTGCCACTATATCGTTGACCACATAGCCGGCTGTGGTCTTGTGGTATCGTACCCCTAGGAGATCCAGGGGCAAACCAGCATTATCCATTATGCCCAATTGGGCATCAGCAAAATTCACATACAGGGAGCCAGCTGACTCTATGTCAGCCGGCGGCCTTGAACGCGGGAGAATACTCCTGAGGATTTTAAATATACTGGCCATTGAGTTTTACTCAAAAAGTTCCGGCATCATAGATCATATTATCGATCTGATTTACTGTGGTGCCATCACCCTGAATTACTCCAGCAACAGCTCCTGTGAGTTTCATAGCGGCTGTGGCCAGCATTTCTGAGAAACCGATTCTGAAACGATCAGTATCATTGTCTCCCAGAATACCATTTTGCCCCATGTAAATAGAGGCAGGAGAAATCCCATCACCAATAAAGAGATCCCGATCAAACCGGGTGCTGTTATCCACGACTTGGGGAACATCAGTACCGCCGGCATCTTCAGTTTTCCGAAGATAGTTGTCACCAATTGTTTTCGGAGATGTCGCCTTATTAGTAATAGCGCCCTGTTTTACTTCACCATCTGATGCAAAACTGACCGCATTACCGATTGAGGAGACGTCTGCACTGGTACAGGCATATGATCCACCAGAACCAACCTCGGTTGCATCATGCGGACCAACCCAGAGAAAAGATGTACCGTTATGGGTGAAAATATGTAAATCAGAAACACCCATGGTAATGAAAGTGGCTACCAGCCCATTTTGCCCGAAATAATCCATGGCACAGATATCTGTCCATGCATCTCCGGTTCCTGATACATCCCAGGTCTGGGTATTCACACTGGATTGAGCAGCCCATTCAAGAGTATCAGCGGCAGAACTGAGTTTCAGAATCTGACCGGATGTCCCCCGGCCAACAGGAAAATTGACTTCATTGATACCTGCGGCATCGCCAAATCCAAGGGCCTTAAATATTTTCCGGCCCTGAATATCAAGCTGCTCACCTGTGATTTCTACCTGACGATCTTTGGAAACCAACAGGGATGCTGTACCGTCAACGATACTACCGACATATAGAGAGTCTTTGTCCCCTGCAGAGTTGCCGGAATCATTAAATGCCAGTTCACCTGTGGGTAATGAGGGTGCACCAGGAGCACCGCCTAAACGTCGTAGAATCTTAAATCGCGTACTCATAGATCACCTCAGTTAGAACCCACCAGAGTCCAAAGTATTTGTCCAAATAGCATCCCCATTGGCAGCGGACTGCTTCACGAGAACTTCGTCTTGTACACCACCATCCGGAAAACAGGAATTACATTCTCCTGGATTTACCCCGCCAATACCACCCTCAATATCAAAATGAATTTCTTGGGCAGCATTGTCAAAATTATATAGACCAGAGGTCTTATTAAATTTTACATAAGGCCTAGCGAAATTAAAATGGATCTCATTAATTTCTTTTTTAATCTCAATTGTCTGGGGATTTTTATCAAATTCAACAATGGCCATAATACCCTCATTCCGCGTGGGGATCCGGATTTACTGGAATAGTTCCTAATCCAATAGTTGAAATGTCATCAGGCCCATTGATCAATTTGAATTTAAAGCAATATGTAATTCCTGCCCTGAGTGTCATTGTGTCTTCAGGCGTTAATGTCATACCCCCAAGACCATCTTGAGAATTGATATTGTCTGGAAAAACGACTTCTTTGATCAGATTGGGTACTTTCTGTTTAATATCCTCTTTCAGAGTGAGTTGTAGAGTCATACCCGTAATGTCTAAAGGCTCTCCACTCTCTGTAAATCTGAAACTGAATGGCACTGAATCACCCCGAGAAATGGCGCAAAGTGCTTGTTCGATCATACATTGGGCCATATCTACTTCCTCTTCAGGACAAGGCTGACAGGGTTCTGGTAATTTAGGACATTCAATTAAACGCAGCCCAGTAATTGGGATATCAGTATCACAGGTTCCAACCCGGACTTCAAGTACGGCATCGATTTTCTGATTGCCTGTACTGCCATAGATTACCAGAGTAAATGTCTGATATGAATACGCTGGGATCCACATTGGCAAGAAATCTGCTTCCAGAATCTCCATACCATAGGCGTGGTGATCCCCTTCCCAGATCGTCATGGATTCTACGAGTAAGGGTCTGCCAATATCATTATTGGAAATAACGATATTGAAATGCTGATCTCCTGCAGATTCAGTGTCATAAAAAATCTCTTTAGGCGTCACATAGCAGCCACTGAGAATGACCTGGGCATGTCTAGTTAACACTCCCTCATGGGTCCAGACAGGAAGAATATATCTGTCATTTCTGACATATTCTCCAATCAGAATCTCAGCTGGAAAATCTGGCGGAGAGCTATGATCCGGACAGGGATAGAAACCGGTATTGCCATATCCGGGTAAAGACCCCGGTGCGCATTGCCAATTGGCGGGAGGATAATCCTCACCATTGTAAATAGGCTCCCTAACATGCAAATTAGGCGATACCGGTGTCTGACGCGCATCTCCGGTGATCGCAGCGAGGGAACCATCCCCAACGCCTTCAGTGTGCTTAATAACAATGCTGCGGGCAGGATGCCCTTGAAATGCAAAATTGGCGGAACTAGCAATTATTTTTGTACTGGCATCTGCAGTTAATTCAGCAGCGAAACCATTAAATGAGAATTGAGCCGATTCTGCCCGAAGAATAAACTTATGGTCATTACCCGCAAAATATAAATCAAAAATCTGTTGAGCAGTAAGAGCCTTCTCGAATATAGCTACTTCATCAATGACGGCATCAGTATAACTGGTGTTAAAAGAAGAATTTCTATGGCGCCCAAATTCAATATTTCCATGCCCACTTTCAGCAGAGAAAACATGATCAGCATTAAATTCAGCAATTAGAATGCCTTCAACATAGATACTGTAAGTAAATTTATCCAGCACAATAGCTATGAAATTAGGGACTCCCCTTTTGAAAGATTCCATGGGGCTGGAATAATAAACTGTATATGGGGCATAACTCCAGGCATTAATACTAATTACAATTTCATCATTGGCGGTAATAGAAATGTGTAAATCATCATGACTACTGGTTCTCTCAGTAGAGATTAAATGATGTCCACTTTCTCCAGATTCCAGTTTCGCAATAAAAGAGAGTGTTGTGCTAAGAGTTCTGTCTGCGAGTACTCGAGTGTAATTACTTTCAATATAGGCTTGATTAGCCCCTGTAAATTTAATAGCCGAATTGGGATCATTTAATAATAGACTAGGCGCGTAATCCATAGTGCCTATTAAATTACCATGATTACCAACCATTTCTTCATAAGCAAATCCTGTATTGGCACCCTCTTCTGATATATCTCCCAGGCGCCAATATCTAGCAGCCTCCATCGCTTTGACAGATTCTGTATAGCTATATTTTCTGGAATGTGTGAGTAGAGCAGTACCACCTGTAAATGCAAAATTTGCAGAAACAGGCATTAAGTCATTAGCTAATATCGCTTCTCTAATACGAATTTCACTATTAACCCAGCCAACTGTTTCTTGATAATCTTCAGCATTGGTCCAGATAATACCGTCAGTTGAGTATTCGAGACTATAATTCCAAAGGCAGGTACCCTCATTTGTATAAGCATTTCTGGCTTGAATGGAAAAAGCTCTTATTGCTACTGGATTGGCAAATATATACCCAGCGTAACAGGGCATATTTCCTGAGGTTGGCCCCCAAAATGTAGCAGCATTATGATCAAATAAATTTGCAATTTCAGCTCCTGCCTGATCAGAGGAGGCTATAGGGGTGCCACCAGTACACAAATCAGGGCCCCCAAGCACACCCATCATTTCAACAGAAGCTACCTGTGTCCATTGATGATCAGGATTTGCCTGATTACCTCTGATATATAGACGCCAATATCTTGCAGCCACAATGAGCTCCCTATGGCCCTACAGTTAGAGTGCCGTTATCTGAGCCATCATCAAAAATAATTTCAACTGATTCAGTATCCAAAAGAAGAATCTCAAGTGGATAGTCATACCAGCCTATCAAAGGCCCTTCGCCTACTGTCTTATCATATAATACAGCATGTTGAAAAGGCCCAATGCTGCCGCCGGCAGCAAGAACACTGACATTTGCACACACCAGCTCAGCAATACCAGGGATATCCGTATCATGCCAACTGACGATAGTCACATCAGGTCCTCCAAGATTATATCCAGCACCTGCTGCAATTTCAGCAATGTCCACTTTTACAGCATTGGTAGCTGATGGAATAGTATTGGTCAGTATAATTCCAAGAGTGTCTGAATTGAAATTGACGTCACCACCCATCTTGGTGGTGAAAGAATTGAATTTGTTGAAATCAGCCATTATGCACCATTTGGGTGACGAAGTTTAAAAGAGACTAGACCCAGAATATCATCAATATCGATGACTACTGTATCCAGGATAATTGTGGTGCCTACTGTCCCCACATCACAATCAAATACATGCTTACCATTACCATCTATAATTCTAGCCCAGGTGGCATCACCAACTGCTATCCCCAATCCTGAGGTGATTGAATTGGAATCTGCCACCCCTTCAAATGTCGGGAAAAATGCAGGAGACAAAAAACCAAGCGTAAATAACCGTGTCTGCCCAGTAATAATACTGTTTGGATTTGGAGGCTGTTCTCCATCATAGAAATCAATCGCCCCTACACCCCCGACATTAATCTGAGCTGTAAAGGCGTCTAATGCAGCCGCTTGTGAGTCACTTGTGATTCTGACATTTGGCATAATAATCAGACCGCATATGAATGGAAAAGAGCAATACCAAAACTACCGGAATTACTGATATATTCTTCAGGCGTCTTGATCTGCTTTCTTTTGACTGGGAAAACCATCCAGTATTCGCCTCCGATCAGTACTTTGTCTTTCGGGATTAAATACCGCATAGAGCATTTTCTGTATCCCGGCATCTCACCGAGAGAGAATCTATAGCCACTGACATTATTGCCGGCCAGGTGTACCGGCATAAAGGGGGCAGTTCCATAATATGGATTATCCCAGTATTCCTGAGCATTGAAACCCTTCTTGGTATAATACAGGGTATCATTATTCCGGGTGTAATCATTGCCCTGCAACCACCTGTCCTGGTCTGTGGTTCCTAGTAGATCAGCCTGTAAATATGAATAACTGGCATTATAATAATGATGCCCCATCTCGAAACCAATTGGATAATCATGTCGAGCATGGGAGGAATCATTTTGATATCCATTTCCCATTTGCCAGTTCATTCCATTGACATATTGACCTCCTCGGAAATCATAATATTTGTCGACATTACCAAATCCAAAATGCGTAAATTCCCCTTGCCAGGTCTCTATTACGCAATTGATATATTTGGTGGTTCCAAAGAAATGATATGAAAAGAATGGACTGTATAATGCATTACTTCTGCAAACCGGACTTGTACCAAGTTGTTCATCAACATCTTTTGCTGGATCAAATTCCCTGGATCCCCGAACATCCAAATATGGGGGCGGATTGCTGGTTATTGGAAAATATTCTTGAGCATGTGTTTTAAAATTAAAATATCCAGCATCAGGATGATGTAAATACAGCTGAGACGAGGCATTAATTTGTCGAACAGAGTGAACTTTGATAGTCCCACGAAAATCATTAGAATAAAAGCGTAAAAATTCTCCTGTGCCTTGAGTACCATAGGCGTGATGTAATCCAACAGTAGTGGCATTATGTACCGAGGTGCTACCAAAATAGGTGGAAAGAGTTCCTGCAATACGACTCAATACTTCATATACGACTTCATAATATACACCAGGAACCATACCCAGATTCTGTTGGATGCGATAATAGTTTATTGCTTTGTCATCGATTGTGATGACATTATCAGCAATGGTAAATTCCCCATTATTGGGCCCAGTGTCTGTTGTCCATGGAACAGTATTGGGCCCAATAACACCAGCTTGTCCAGAATCATCAATGAAAATATCTGGTTCATATTCATTGCCATGATAATTGATTTCTTTATTGACAGCCCATCCAAGCCCAACAGCAAAATCTCTGAGTTTCAATAACAGGTGATGGATATTGTCAGCTTCACCAGTTTCATATGTTGGTTCCACCATGGGTTCAAGACATGCCATTATTTCAGCTCCAATGCAGCAAAATCAGAAATACCAGTGTAATGCTGATTATGAAAAACCAACCAGTCCTGGCCACAGACATCCAGAATATCTCCTGATTTCTGGTTGTCACCGGTCACCCACCGTACTCCATCCAGTTGGCCATAGGCCCTGGTGCCTATCTCAATGATGTAAGGCGCAAGCACATAGGCGCTATTAGGGAGTTGCCTATTACCCACCCCCATACCTCCGGATACAGTGGGAGACAGTGTATTGACATTTTTACCTGAGATACCCCCATATCTGTCTCTGTTTTCCAGATTTACCCAGCTTTGGTTATTTGGATGAAATACAGATAGTGAGGGGGTACTGCCATATGTGTCCTGAGGCATTTGCAGGTGAGACGCATAATTCACCTGAGACCAGGAAACAGGAACACCACGGGAACCACCGATCATCATGGTATAGGGGTATTCGCCTACTGCGCCATAGGGAAGGAATTTACCCATAATGGCGGCAACCCAGCGCTCATCGACATGCATGACACAAATCATTCTGTGGCCATTGGCCACGAACCAGTATTGCATATCAAATTCCCAGAGGGGAGAGAATCTGTCTTTCTGCATATGGGGTTGAGTTTCCCAACCCAGATCAGGGTCATAACAGCAGGAACCCATCCATTCAATATTGTAATAGTCGTTTTGGTGACGACGAAGCCTCATACCACAATAGGCATTATCTGTACCGGCAAAGCCATTATTTTTGAACAGGTATTCCGAGGTGTATCCTCGAGAAATCCAATTGCTTCCAGAATCGTAAAAGCGTAGCCGGCCGATAGAAATATAGTCAGCATCACCATTATTATCCAATAAATGAAGACGCCAGAATCTATGTGCAGATCCAGTAGATATTGTGAACTGTCTTGCCTCTTTGGGGTCCCATAGAGTTTGCCCGGTTACAGTGTCAGAAATATTCCAGGCATTTCCATCATCTGAATATTCTACATTCCAGTCTTTAGGGGCTCTATCAGCTTCATCAGTTGTGCCTAGCCAATTCCGGGCAGTGATAATATAGTGTACAGGCGCCACTATTGTAGTGGACTTAAATCCAAGATAATTCGGGGCATCTACTGTGCGAACAACCCAACCTCTTTTTTCTTCACCATCTTTTTCAACATGACTGGAATATGTATCATCCCAGCCCATGGCTACAGAAATCTCCCACCCCATATCAGCAGATACATATTCAACTCCTTCGAGATATTCAATCTCTTTGTTCATGAATCCACGAGTAATTTCCCACTGGTCTCCAGCAGCCACTAACTCAGAATTCTCAGTGAGGAATATTACGAGTTTTCTGTAGAAATCCCGGTATCCATTTGCCACACCTGTTTCATATGCCATGATTTTATCCGAATATGTACCCGGCAGTTATGGTCAGAATAATCCCAACCAAAAAGCCAATAGAGATCAATTCATTTTGATATTGTACAATGAAACCCTTCACATCATTTCTCCCATTTGCTGCATGACGATAATCCAACTGACTTCAATAGCCAGGATAATCCATACACCGACGGCAATGATAATCAATAGAGCCCGGTCAATCATCTCTTGGCCTTAGCCTTGGCTTTTTTCTTGGGGCTCTCTTCAGCTTTCTGAGGAGCAGCGCTGGCGCCTGTCAGTTTGCGATCAGGATATTTATTCTGCATATAGGTATTGCTGGCTGGATTTGACATTGGTAATTCCTCAATATATGAACCAAAAAATACTCCAGAATAAAATCCAGAGCAAAACAAATAATCTACCGGTCACACATTTATCCCGGCAACACCCAGATATGCCTTCTCACGTTTTGCATAGCTGTTTGTGTGTTTATTAATTATGGCAGTTGTCTCATCAATATGCGTGGCTTTATGCATATTGTTCTCTCTCCAGAAAGCCATGGCACTAATTAAACCGTAATCAACTTTTGTGATATCCCTTTCAAGCTCTTCGGCAGTGTGCCGCACGGGTAACTGTTGGGCAATCCGTTCGTAGTTCGCTCTTCCGGTAAGCTGAAAGAATCCACCACCCCTGAATCTGAACCCGTCGCCGGATGATACATCGCCATTACCGATCCGTTTAGCATACGCGTGATTACCAATGGCTTGCTGATCTGCCGAGTGTCCATTACATCTCCCGTGTTTGAGAGCTAAATGTGGATGCTTTTTATAAAATCCAAAGGTGTTTTTTAAACCTGCACAGCTGTAATTCAAATTTTCCCGTACAGATTTCAGATTAGATCCAACTTCAGCCAATATCTGCGCCAGAAAAGCATTTTCCTGAAATTTGGTGACAATATTGTATTCCTCAGCATGATCCAAAAACACAAACAGAAATGCCTGAATATCTTCTTCAGATGCCGTTGTAAATATCTGTTTGAGTTTGGCTGCATTCATTATCCACCATCCCATCGATCAAGCCAGTGAAGCCCCTGTTTTCCGAGCCAGGCTACAAATAATACAACTGGGTAAAACACTAGAAAAGCCATTACCACATCTGTATCTGAATTCATTTTGATAACCACCATACGGCTAAGAGTGAAACTCCGGCAACAGTGAATCCCAGCATTATTCCCTCAATCGCTTCCATCGTCTATATTTGTTCCTGCCGGTAATTCGGTTACTTTCCGGCTAATTCTATCAGATTGTCTGGCAAGAGCCTGAGCCAAAATTCTATTCTGCTCCTGCAGGCGTCTATTTTCTTCGGACCGGTGTGCCTCTATATGTGTGAAATATTGTGCGGTTGTTGTACTCCTGCTCGTGTTTTCCAAATAGTTGGTCACTTCCAGTAACGCCATGGCACCCAGGATCACAATCACAGATGCGAGTATCCACCCTTTCTCAGCCGGGGCCATACCCTTGATCGCTTCTGATCCAACCTCTGCAGCAGCTCCGACATAGTCAGATGGCTGTATTCTCTCCTCCGGTATCGGTATATGCCGGTGCCCGTTCTCATCAGTCATAATATAAACTGTACAGGAATGGAGGTGCCAATCATTGATGTCAGATATGCAGCCAATCCGGGGTATGTATTTCCATATGAGTATGCCGGTAACTGCTCTATGAGTTGAATATATTTGCCGCTAAATTCAGGAAACAGTATTTGCGGAGGTCTGGACAATAATTGCTTTCTGTCTTCGCCCAGATCAACTCTTACAAAGTTTTCACCAAAAGAAGCAACCTGGTATATGAGATGATCTCCAAGAGTTTTTGGATCAATTATCCCACCAAAATTAAATCCAGCATTTCCGCCACCTCTATCGGCAGGGGTCAGCATCATATTAATTACAGGGTCAATTGGTCCATCTGTTATTCCCCCGAGTAAATAGAAATCTTCAAGAGTTACTCTGGTAGTAGAATCCCTGCTATTGACAATCAGACTAAGTAAATCAGTATCATCATGGGCTATTCCGGTACGATCAAATGTACCAGTAGAGAGAATATTGAACCAATCAGGAGAAGGATGTGCTCCCAATCTAACTGTAATTTTAGGAATTGATCCAGTAAATTCTGTGATATTACCCACAATTCTGTATTCTTTTCCGGCTTTAATTCCTGCGAAATTCAATGAGGGATACAGATCTGTACCACCTTCATATTCATATGACCTTTCACCAGTCTGAGTCCAGCCAGGATCCATGGTAATTTCAGGAGGATTGAGGGCATATTTGATTAAGCCAAAGGCTTTAACCAATTGTCCACCATCAGTGATGTTCTGAATATTATTCAGATTCACCAGGTCCGCACCTACATGCGCATTGATTTGTTCGAAGGCTGTACGAAGCTGCCTACCGGATGCCCGGTAGGGATGATTACGACGCGTGTTGGTAATTTTATGGATATTGGTGACCACCTCAGATCCAAGCTTTTCATTGATCGCCTGGAACATTTCTCGGAGCTGGTTGCCATCTCCACCGTTATAGGCCGGTGTTGGCCTTGGGGGATATTGTCTACTCATGATAATTATCTTTATGTGAGCGTTCTGAGAGAGAATACCTGAACCAATTCAATCAGTCAATCACCTCTCCCTCGATCACA
>Ga0190293_1000276_pt1 | contig 18067 bp, 10 predicted proteins | sample 48693001_MG_FD_161671 | JGI IMG/M metagenome (GOLD analysis project Ga0190293, IMG submission 161671) | Hydrothermal vent microbial mat bacterial communities from Southern Trench, Guaymas Basin, Mexico - 4869-30-0-1_MG | ecosystem: Environmental > Aquatic > Marine > Hydrothermal vents >...
GCACGAACAGCGCATTCGGTCTCGGTACCACCTTCAGATGCACACCTTTCCTCTATCAACTCTCCGGCCCGCCAACAGGAAGGGGTGTAATTATCACTGGGTGAGGGGCAGCTGAGTTTTCCCAGGACGTCGATATCCGTCGCACGCCAATCCCGGTATTCTTCAGAATTGCCATGACCGGAATACATCTCGATCATGAACTGGTAATCGCTGCGTTGATTGCCATTTTCGAGCTGTTTGTCCCACTTGGTTCCGGCCGGCGTATAGACACCCCAGGCATTGCCATGGGGTATGACCAGGGTCTCGAATCCCCACTGGTCCAGTTTGTCGAATAGTTCCCGCGGGGTCTCTGTGCCCTCGCGGCAACCAACAGGCAGGTTCCGCACACCCACCCCTTCAGGGCATTCCGGCTGGGAGTAGACAGTGTCTGTCAACTTGTTGAAATCGTAGGCACGCTGCCGGTCAGCAGGATCCAGGAATGGCTGAAAGATTCGTCCTGCAAAGTTGGCGCTGCGGACAACCGTGCCGGCACCCTTGGCGTAAATTGGCCGTGCCGGCACCTGGTCTTCCCCGGTGTCCTTAAATATAACGTTCTTGTGTCCGTAGTGGTTTTGGGATGTTGTGCCAACGTGGGTCCATTCCCATCCAAGGTAGGACACCATGTCCGGGTTGTCAGGATCACCGGCAACAGCATTACACTGGCGAATGCTTTCCTTGGTTTCCATCCAGTGTGCCGCTGTAGTGTGTTCGGCATGGTCTGCGATGGACCAGAAATCCAAAGCGGAGCAATAACGGGCAAAATCACAGGCATCCGCTGGCGGGTGTGCGCCTTCACCACCCATAAATGCCAGGCTGTACTGAAAAGCATCAATGGAGTAGGTGGTATGGGCGTGCAAGTCCCCGAATAAAATCTGGCTGGTATCGACACCCATTTCCAAAGCGGCTTGCTGCTGGCTGGCCTGGCTTTGTTCGATTTGCTCTGATGGACGGGCCGTGTTGCTTATGATGCCATCCGTCTCAAGCTGCCCGTAAAAACCAAAATATGCCAAGGTCAGGTAGCCAACTGCTGCCAGCAGCAGCACAAGCAATGTCCTTCCCACCCACTTAATCAATTTACGGCCCATAGTTTTTTCATCACCTGAAGTGTGAAACAAGTATGCCAGAGATAAATCGTACAGGCGTCCGTGCCGATTGAGACGGACATTATCAGGGGTCAAAGTCAAACTTAACTGGCAGGTTCCAGGCTCTTTTTGAATTGTGTCGGCGTCATTTCTGTCATTCTCTTGAATGCGTCATAGAAGGATGATTTCGATTTGAAACCCACTTCCACCGCCAGATCCACAATTGCCATTTTGCTGGTTTTTGGGTCGGACATCAGATCCTTGGCAAGTTGAACGCGGTAATTGTTTACAAAACAGAAGAAGCGCTGATTCATCTGGCCGTTGATGACCTGTGATGCCTGGTGATAACTGATACCAACATGCCGGGCCAGTTGTCTCAAGGTGAGATCACAATCCAGGTACAGTTCCTGATCCTGCATTGCCTTCATCATGCGGATCTTGTAACGCTGTGCATCCTCCAGGCTGATGCCGGAGCGTGTGTACTTGGCGGGTGATGCTTGTGCTGCCTGGCTCTCTCCGTCACCTGATTTTTCGACCGTCTTTTGCTGGGAAATGCTGTCCGCTTCAGGCCCGTAGTCTGCCTCATCATCTGCCTCGTCATCTGCCTCTATGACCCCACGGAGAATGCTGGGTTGGCGCAATGCCTTGATACCAATAATGTAAATAGCAATTACCAGGAAAAGGAAAGGCAGGTTCCGATAAATTGTAGTTATCTCATGCTGACCATACAAAATGATGCTGCCACGATTGAATATCAGGAAAAGAACCAGGAAAAAAACACACAGGAGTGTGAGAGTACGCAGCCAGCGAAGATCCATCTGCTCCGTGAAAGAAAAGTTTCGCTCAAGTTTTTGCTTATGTCGGCGAATACGGAGTAAAACCAGGACGCAATAAACTGCAAACTGTATTGAGAACAGGATGCCGTGCAAGTGCAGATCCATCCAGACCCGCCAGAAAGTGGGGACAGTGTTAAATACCTGCCGACCAAGCTCAACATTTTCCCGGTCACCCCAGATATAGCTGAGAAAGGCCACCTGCTGTTCTTTGGGATACAACATAAAAGTAATTGGCTCACTCAGCAATAGCAAAAAGGGTATGAAGTGGAGTAGCTGAGCAGGCCTGAACCGCTTACTGGTCATGGCATAGGCGTAGAGGTAGAGAAGAGGCCCCCAGGCAAAATCCAGTGGGTTACTCAAAATGCTCCATTGCGGGTAGCTCATGAACACATCGGTGCGAATCAACCAACTGAAGAGAAACCGGATCGCAATACAAAATATCAGGCCTGCCATGAAGGTATTAGCCAGACGGTGCCCACTACTGGAATAAAGCAACACCCCGGCCAGTATCACGCCGTGTAATAACCCAAAGCCGTACAGGAAACCGATCAGATCCATTGGGCTCTCTTAAAATATTCTGCATCCACAATGTAAAACATTATGCAGAGTAGGGGTCAGAGTCAAGTGCCAGAGTTAGCGGGCAAATATGTCCGCTAACTCTGGCACTTGACTCTGACCCCCGTTTTTATGACCCCGTTTTTACTTGGGCGAGTACCAAATGGGGGAAGACCAGGCGCGTTCCTGAATGGTGGCAGACACCTCTTTGATGGGTTTTATACCCAACCTTATCGCATCATAGGTTGACCACCTGCAGGTCGGATTCTGTAGCACCCTTACATAGTAGAATGATCCATGATCCGGGTTGAAGCCATCGTCTTCCCATAATACTTTGAGCTCAGCATCACCGGTGTCCTCGGTAACCTGGCAGGTTTCCAAATTGACCTCTGCGCCGTTGTCAGGACATTTCCAGGTGATCGGATCAGGTGACTGGCCATCCGAGCAGGCAATATCAAAGACTTGCTCTTTTTGCTCGCCGTCCTCAAGCCATGCTTTGATAATCTGGATACGATCGAGGTTCGCATTGTCGACATCTTTGGTCGCCCAAACCAGAAACTTTGGTGTTACCGGGTGCCCCTCACTTTCGAGCACACTGCCCATCGCCACACCTGTTTGATAAGCACGCTCCACGAGTCTGGAATCCGTGACAATGCTCTGCTCAAAGTCCCATCCAGCGAAAAATCGAAGTTGTATCCGTGTACCACTGGTGGCATACGTTTCCTTATTCTTGATGGCATCAAACAGCCCATCACGCGTATTTTCTTCAGCCCAGATTCCTGCCAGGCCCCCCGGGTTATGTGTAATGGGTACCGCTGGTCCAAATTTTCGTTGTGTTAAACGCTTTGCTGCGCTCGCATCCTTGAAGCCACTTTTACCCCTGTAGTCCCACTCCTCGGTATCACCCGGGTTTGAGTTGTGTACGTCCGTGCTGCCGACAAATCCAAAACGTAATGGATTAAAGCCAAGCTCACTCTCAAGCTCCAGACCGAGTTTCAAACCATCCCGGGCGAATGATCCTCCCCCGGCGCAGCCTTCAGATTTTCCTTCTTCGCACAATGGGAAAAATTGTTCAAAGCTACATTCTTCATCGGTCGTACCCACACCCAGGGCACACTCGGAGGTAGATTTTGCCTGGAAAAGCTCAACAACGGGTTCATAGCTGTCCCGGCGCTCCCAGTCCTTTGCTGTATAGGCCCCACCATCTTCATCCAAACGTGAAAATGCTTTGCCGTAGAACCTGTTCAAATTATGCGGGATGGTTAAAAACTCACAATCACCGGTACACGTTGCTTCCAGGGTTCTCCACAGATCAAGAGCCGTCGCCGCATCAAATGAGCTGATAGCGGTGTCAGGAACCGTTTGATTCCGGAAAATAATATTCCTGTGTGTAGAACCCCCTTGTGGCCAGGTTGGCGTATATTCGTAACCATAAAAAGTAGTGAATACGCCCGGTTCGTAAGCCTTATCCGCGGCTTCCTGGGTCCTCTTCCAGGTTGTCTTTCCATGTTCAATACAGAAGCTTCCATCATCACCACAAAAGCTCATTCTCTTCGGTGGTCTCTTTATTGCTTCCTTGCGCAACTTGTAAAATACAGAGAGCGAGGGGCTCTCAAATAGCTCGCAAAATTCTACTTGCTCATCCGTGATTCCCGGATCTGCACATCCTTCGAACAGACCAAAGCCTTCTGCATGATCCGTTATTACTGCAAAATCGAGTGGCACGGTGAGTTGCGCAATTTCCCCGGACATTAACTCAAGTTTTTTACCCCTCGCGAACCGATAAGCATCATCGGGTTCAATCCTGTTTCCACTCAGGTAAGCGTCGAATGACCAGGAGGTATGGACATGCAAATCCCCAAAATAGAGGTTCTTTAGCGGGTTCGGTGCCTGAACTGTTCCCGCACGAGGCACTGGCTTTTTAATAGCCGCCTCATTTTCCAGCGCCACGGTCTGCCGTAGTGATGCAACAACTTCTGGCGTGAGCCGAATGAGTTTGGAGTTAAACTTGTTATAGGTATACCACCCACCCCCAATAACGACCAGAAAAACAACTGTTGCAATCCACTTGTACATTTTCTTTACCTTGGCTATTACTGGACTCACTATGCCAGAAGCCGACCCGAAAGGCGTCCGTGCCGATGGGAACGGACTCTGTATGCACCGCTTGCTTTGTTAATGGCCACAAATACAGAATATGAGTACGGGCTAATCGGTTCGGACACATTGAGCTCGACAATGGTTTACCTTATCCATGGCAGCCTGTCTGGCTGGTTTTATTAACAGGAGTGCAAAAACATCATTATGAAGGCTGATCAGACACACCCTCAATCACTTGGCTGGTTGGTGCTTGGACTAGCACTGGGCCTGTTGTTTGTGCTGATCAGTGTGTTGACACCTTCCTGGAATACGACCAACGATGTCGAAGTCGTGGCGATCGTAAACGGCACGTCGATAACACGTGAAAAATATCTGTCATATCTGCAAGCCTTGTCCGAAGACAAAAAAGACCCAATTCAGGCTGAGGATTCCGAGTACATATTGCAGCGAATTATTGAAGAGGAGTTGCTGGTACAGCGTGGCGTTGAAGTGGGAATGCTGGAAAGTGACAAGCGCAGCCGTGCCGCATTGGTCAATGCGATGATAAGCATGACCACGACCGCAGCAGAGGCAAAGGCACCCGGTGAAAAAGAGTTGGCTGAATTTTTTCAGGACAATCTTGATTACTTTACTGCTACTTCACGTCTGCGTGTGCGCCAGTTAGTCGTAAAAGGTGAAGATAGTCTTCAACGTGCCCAACTGGCCTATCAGCGCTTGAGTGCCGGTGATGATTTTTACCTGGTTAATCGTGAGTTGGGCAGCGTTGTCGCCTTATCTGTTCCTGATAGCCTGTTGCCACCCGCAAAATTGCGTGAATATCTCGGACCAACGCTGACGCAAATGCTCACAAGACAAAGTGCTGGTTTCATATCAGAGCCAACCAGCATGGATAGCGGATACCGTATTCTGCAGTTGGTGGAAAACGAGGTCAGTCAACCACCAGAGATGGAAGCGGTCCGTGAGCAACTGGAAGCAGAGTTCGTGCGCCGTGCTGGTGACAACGCCTTACGGGAATACCTGGATTGGCTCAAGCAACGTGCTGACATCAGCTATCCTTCAGAGCTGCCGTTGTGATGGGACTGCGTTTGAAACTGGCAGTTCTGTTGCTCAGCATCTGCAGTGTGCCGATTTATGCCCATGATCGCAGTGAGTCATTTTCCGAGTGGACCTGGCACGACGAGCAGGTCAGTTATACATTTAGCGTCTTGCAGCGGGAAGTCACCCGGATTCCAGTAGATCAGCAATCAAAAGTCAGCCTGGACTATCTACTGAGCGAGTATCTCAAGAAACAGATTACGGTATCCACCGGTGACCAGGCCTGTACCGTTGAGCGGGCGGCCACCGCCCTGAAATCACGCGAAGGTTTCCTGCACGTTGAGGGAAGCTTTCGATGCGCCGGTGCAGAAGCACCCACGATTGTCATCAACAGTTTTTTTGACCTGATCACAACCCATACGCATTACGCCAAGGTACGCCACAAGGGTCAGGTTGAAGAGTTTCTATTAACCCAGGACAGACGTAAACAGACCTTTGCGACACCAGGCGCACCCAAGGCGAGTTCCCTGGGCGGCTGGCAGGTATTTACACAGTATCTTGAAATCGGCTCGAAACATATCCTGGCAGGCGCCGACCACCTTGCCTTCCTGTTTGGCCTGGTCCTGCTGGCCAGTGGCTGGCGGGAGATGGCCTGGCTGATCACCGGCTTCACGCTCGGGCATAGCATCAGCCTGGCCCTGGCCGTACTCGGCTTCGCCGTGCCCAATGGTGTGATGGTAGAAGCACTGATCGGCTTTACCATCGCGCTGGTAGCCATCGAGGCTGCGGGTGAGCGGAGTGGACAACTGTCACGCGTCTCTGCCTGGCTGTTTATCATCTGCCTGATAATGCTGCTGCCCGTGTGGTACGCATATTTACAGTGGGAAATAGTGATCGGTACGCTGGGGGCGGGCATTTTTTCCCTTTGCTACTTACGCCTGGTGTCACGGGTGAACAAGCGTGGTGCTTATCGCCTGCTGGTAACAACCACATTTGGACTTATCCACGGTTTTGGTTTTGCTGGTGGTCTTCTGGAAATGGACTTCCCTGCTGCAGAAATTGCATTTGTTCTGCTTGGTTTCAACCTTGGTGTGGAGTTGGGCCAGCTGGCTGTACTCGCCGCAGTTATCTTATTGATACTGGCAATGAACCACTTTGTCGCACCGCAATGGCGACAAAGGTTAAGCAATGCAACCGTGACCGGGCTGAGCGGCCTTGGCACATTCTGGTTTGTCAGCCGCTTGATTGCCTGAAAATATGGTTTGGAAATGAATTTAAAACGGAGGTGTATTTTGTTTAAGCCCATCAATGGTATCCGGTCGTTACTGGCCCTTATTCTCCTGTGCCTGGTTTCCAGCATCGTGGTGGCCGCAGAAAAACCCAATATTGTGATTATGCTCAGCGACAACCTGGGTTATGGCGATCTCGGGGTCTATGGCGGCGGTATTATCCGCGGGGCACCGACACCCAATATCGACCAGCTGGCCAATGAGGGCCTGCGACTGACCAATTTCAACGTCGAAGCAGAATGCACACCTTCGCGTTCGGCCCTGATGACCGGCCGGATGGCGATCCGCTCAGGAACCATGCGGGCAATACCGGTTCCAGGACTGCCAGTGGGCCTGGCGCCCTGGGAATACACGATCGCCGAAATGTTATCCGACCAGGGCTACGACACGGCAATCTATGGTAAATGGCATTTGGGCTACGTCGATGAGCGCCTGCCCATCACCCAGGGTTTTGACGAATGGTGGGGCTTTCCTTTCAGTACCGATGTGGCCTGGTTCCCCGATGCCGTGGGCTTTGATCCGAAACTCTTTGCCGCACCACGCCTGTACCAGGGGCGAAAGGGTGAAGAGGTGGAACTACTGCAACCTTATGACAAAACCGTAAGACCTTACGTGGATGCCATCATTGCCGAGAAATCGGTGGCCTATATCAAGAAACACGCAAAGGGCGATAAACCATTTTTCCTGTATATTCCCTGGTCGCTGGTCCACCACCCATCAATTGCCCACCCTGATTTTCAGGGGAAATCAGGTGCCGGCAAATATGGTGACGCGATGATCGAACATGATTTTCGTGTCGGGCAGGTACTGGAAGCAATCAAACAGGCCGGTATTGAAGACAACACGGTGGTGATCTATGCCAGTGACAATGGCCCGGATCGTGCCGAATACCCTTACATCGGTGATACCGGCCCCTATCGCGGCTACCTGGGAACGGTACATGAAGGGTCTGTCCGCACACCGATGATCGTGAACTGGCCGGGCAAAGTGCCTGCCGGCAAGGTCAGCAATGAGATTGTCACCATCACTGACATTTTCCCTACTATGGCTGCCATTGCCGGTGGTGAAGTACCGGATGACCGCGCCATTGATGGAGTAGATCAAAGCGCTTTCTTCCTCGGTCAACAGGAAAACTCCAACCGGGAAACCGTGGTGTATTTTGCCGGCAACCAGTTTATGGCCGTGAAGTGGCGTCAATTTAAAATTTACATGTATGGCGAGAAAACCGGCATCGATGAACGGGGTTACAACCGGCTGTGGGGACCGGAGGCCTACAACCTGGAACTGGATCCCAAGGAGCAGCACGACCTGGCCATGCAGAACCTCTGGTTGCTGGCCGCAGCCCTGAAACCCGCCTTCGAGTATGTCTATAGCATAGAAAAATATGGGCGGGTTTTACCGGGTGGTGACAAGCCGGAGATTTTTGAGGCAGATCTGCCTTTTTATACCCCGGAAGCCCTGGAACTGGCATTGGGCGCGATCAAGAGCGAGACCATCAAAAAGATGATCAAGCAAAAGCTAAGCGATATTAAAGAAAGTGTCGTGGGTGAGGAAAACAAATGAACAGCCAAAGGAAATTCGACATCATCATCATTGGTGCCGGCGTGTCAGGACCTTTCCTCGCCCAGCAGTTTTGCGATGAAGGCATGAAAGTGCTGATGCTCGAGGCCGGGGAGAGCCTGGACAAGGACACCTATCCCACCAGGGAAATTGACAGTAATTCACGATTATATTGGGGTGGAGGGATTGAACTTAATACTCGTGCGGATCTCGCCCTGCTACGGCCCAAGGTGGTGGGTGGGGGATCAATCGTTAACCAGGCCCTGCTGGATCGTTTTGACGACATCGCCCTGGATTCCTGGAAAGATGTCTCACAGATCGATTACTTTAACCGCGCGTCAATGGAACCCTGGTATGAAAAGGCCGAGGCTGAACTCGCCTTCCAGGAAATTCCTGAAGAGCAGCGTAATGAAAATGCCCTGATTTTCAAAAAGGGTTTTGAGAAGAATGGCTATGAATGGGCGCCTCTTACCCGGGCGCAAAAAGATTGCCATTATGAAGACGGTAATGACTGCATCGAATGTCTTTCCGGTTGTCGAATTGACAGCAAGCAGAGTAGTGTAGTCACCGTTTTGCGGAAGACCAAAAAAGAAGGATTGAAACTCGTCTCCCGGTTTGAAGTAAATACCGTGAAAGAAAAAAATGGCGTCATTACCGTTGAGGGAACTGACCGCTATGGTCAAAGGCGCAGTTACCATGCAGGATATTTGTGCCTGGCTGCCGGGGCAATAGGAAACTCCAAGCTGCTTCTCAATTCCGGCTTCGGTCAGGAGTACCCCAATCTCGGTAAAGACTTTTTCTGTCACCCACAATCGATGGTGCTGGGAATTTACGACCGGGAGATAAATTCCCACAAAGGCGCGTTTCAAAGCCTGAAGTCGGACGATGCCAATTTCAGGGCTAATTCGTTCAAACTTGAGACTGTCTTTGGTCCCCCGGTGGCAATCAGCATGCTGATGCCGGGAATTGCGATGGAAAACATGTCACGGATGAAACAGTACGCCCATATGGCCTGCATCGAAGTGGCTATCAGGGATAGAAACCCGGGCCAGATAACGGTGGACTCCAGGGGCCGCCACAAGATTCACAAAGTGTTGGATTCACAGGATAAAGACACCCTGGATAGAGGTTTCGATGCCATTCACAAGATTTTCAACAGTACCGGTGCACGGGATGTTGTAAACGGTGAACTTCCAATTGCGCTGCACTTGATGGGTGGTTTGAGTATTGGCGCTGATCCTTCCCGATCTGTCGTCAACCCGGAATTCCGCCTGCACGGGCAAAAAAATATCTTTTGTGCGGATTCGAGCATATTTCCCAATGCCCCGGGAATCAATCCATCCCTTACCATCATGGCCTTGAGCAAGATGGCCGGTGAGCAAATATTGAGGGCTCTCTAAGATGACTACACAAGCTAATCCTACCCAGGCCAATTCCCCGGCAACCAACAGACCCAGTGAGGTTCACTACGTCGCGGTCTCTAAATGGCTCGGAAAGACTCAACTTCGAGGTGCCATACGTTGTGGTGACGTTATCATCCCGGGAGATGGCAAGGACTTCCCGGCCTTTTCTGAAACGGGATTAATCAGGCACATTGACCGTATGCTGGACTATATGGTCAAGGACGACCGGGATGGGCTGATCATGCTCCTTGGTCTTTTTGCCTTTCTCCCCAAGTTGCTGATTTCTTTAATCATGGCTATGGCCAAGGCCAATGCAAAGTTTCCGAACTTCCTGGGGGCTCCTCTGCGCCAAATATACATCGGTATCCGGGGGGTCTTTTTCACTCTCTACTATTCCAACATTGGAAATGAGGATGGCATTGGAAAAGAAATTATGAAAAACATTAAATACGATACCCAAATCGTCCGTCATGATGAAGGTGCTTTAGCTATGCCCCAGATCAGTGTTATGTCTATTGAAAACCCGGATTCTGAAGAAATCACGCAAATTTATTCGCGTGCAAAGCAGGGCCAGAAGCTATTGGCGGGGTTGAGTGTCAATCAGCGATTAAAATATATAGCGGCCCTGAAAGAGGTTATCCTGGCCCGCAAAGAGGACATCATCGACCGCATCCAGCAGGACACCAAAAAGTCCCGCAGTGATGCGCTCATCAGTGAGATTTTTGGCACGCTCGATCATTTGTCTTTTCTCTCTGCCCAGGCGGCCAAGGCCTTACAAGACCAGAAAGTTAAAACACCACTGGCACTGATGGGTAAAAAATCCCGCGTTTTTTATGATCCATTGGGAACGGTTCTTGTGATTTCCCCATGGAACTACCCGTTCTACCAGGCGATTGTCCCTATCACCATTTCATTTGTTGCCGGTAATTCGACACTCTATAAACCCAGTGAAATAACCCCCCTTACCGGTCTTGTTGAGGAGCTTCTGGAAGAGGCCGGATTCCCCAAAGATGTGGTCCAGGTCATTTATGGCAAAGGAGATACCGGAAGCGCATTAATTGACGCCCGTCCTGACAAAATCTTTTTCACCGGCAGCGTGGCCACCGGAAAGAAGATCATGTCCCAGGCATCAGAACAGCTGATCCCCGTAGAGCTGGAGCTGGGCGGGAAAGACCCGATGATTGTTTTCGAGGATGCTGACCTTGAAAGGTCTGTAGCCGGCGCACTCTGGGGTGGACTGACAACCCTGGGTCAGTCGTGTACATCGGTGGAAAGACTCTATGTCCACGATGCCATCTACGATGATTTCAAAGCCCTTCTCCTCAAACGGGTTGGGACTATTGTTCAAAAGGTGGATACCGATGGCGATGCAGATGTAGGCGCCATGACAAGCGATCTGCAGGTCAAGATAATCAAACAACAATTCGATGATGCCAGATCCAAAGGCGCCACTATCCTCAGCGGCGAAAACTGGGATGGTGAAGACCCGCTTATTCCACCCATCATTCTTGAAGGTGTTAGCGATGACATGCTGGTTGCTACCGAGGAAACCTTCGGGCCGGTCATTCCCCTTTATCGTTTTTATGATGAAGGAGAAGCCATTGATCTCGCCAATGATTCAGAGTTTGGATTATCGGCATCTGTGTGGACCGGCGACTTGAAAAGGGCCGATCGTGTTGCACGTGCGCTGGTGACCGGTAATGTCTCCATCAATAACGTCATGTTGACCGAAGGCAATCACCATCTCCCCTTTGGCGGTGTTAAAAATAGCGGCATCGGCCGTTACAAAGGTGTCTGGGGCTTACATGCCTTCAGCAATATAAAAGCCATCCTGATCGATGCCAACAAGAATAATATCGAAGCCAATTGGTACCCCTACACCAAAACCAAGTATCAACTCTTCTCCCGGATGACAGAAGGGCTCTTCCAAGGTGGTATAGGTGGTTTCATCAAATTTGCGCTTACAGGAACCAAGCTAGAATCCTATTCGAATAAGGTGGGCAAAAAGGGGCGCGAATAGTGGGTATCCTGAGTGATTATGACACCTTAAGGGAGGTCACAAAAAACCTGTCTCCGCCATTTATGGTCGTCGATCTCGATACCTTTGATGCCAATGCCAGGGATCTCGCCGGCAAGGCTAGGGCTCATGGGAAAAAGCTAAGGCTGGCCTCCAAATCCATCCGTGTGCCTGCCTTGATCAAACGCCTGTTTGAAATCGACCCTGAAACATTCCAGGGCATCATGTGTTTTTCCGCTGCCGAGGCCCGGTTCCTGTCGGATGAAGGCCTTGATGACTTTCTGGTGGCCTATCCCAGCATCGTGAAGCAGGAAACTGAAAATGCCATCGCGGTGGCAAAGTCCGGTAAGACAATCACCCTGATGGTGGACTCAGCCTACCAGGTGGATGCGATTGACTCACAGGTACGTGCAGCATCACCCGAACTCAAGCTTGAATTATGTATCGACGCAGATATGTCTCTGCGCCGTCTGGGTGGCCTGGTTCATCTTGGTGTACAACGATCACCGATTCGCAGTGTTCAGGACTTCCAGGCTTTGGCCGAACACATTCAAACCAGGGATAATGTCAAACTTACAGGCGTCATGGGCTACGAATCCCAGGTTGCCGGACTTCCGGACCAAAACCCTTTTGCTCCGATGCAAAATTTTATCAAGGCCCGGGTAAGGCGCTTATCGGTCAAGAATTGCCGACGCATAAGGGGAGAGATTGCGGATTATCTCAAGGCAAATGCTATCCAGATTCGCTTTTTTAACGGCGGAGGCACCGGCAGCATGGCCTGGACACCGACGGAACCATGGTTGACCGAAGTGACCGCCGGTTCCGGTTTCTTACAACCCCATCTTTTTGACTACTATAGCGAAGGCCACGCCAAACCTGCCTATTGTTTTGCGCTTCCCATTTCCCGGTTTTCTGCACCCGATTACCTTACTGTAAAAAGTGGTGGTTTCATCGCCAGTGGTGAGTCCTCGCAGGACAAGGCGCCCATCGTACATTTACCCAAGGGCCTTGAGACCATAAGCGCTGAAGGTTTTGGGGAAGTCCAAACGCCGCTGAAAAACAAATCCAATGTTTCAACAGGTCCCTTGGGGCCCATATTTTTCCGACCATCCAAGGCTGGCGAAATCGCCGAACGTTTCAACAGTTATTATCTTATTGAAGGCGGCAAAGTGGTGGAGGAAGTACCGACCTACAGGGGCATGGGCAGGGTTTTTTACTAGAACCGGGTTTGAGGTTATGAGTCCAGGAACGCTTTACCTTTCATTCAATTCGTTTCGCATAAAGCTAATAAGCAGAGCAGAAATTGCCAGACCAGCTATCGCACAAGCATAGATCAATCTTGTGTTGCCGGTCGCATCATAAAGCACCCCTGCCAGGAATGGTCCGATGGCGGTACCCAGCATAAAAAAGCTATTACTAAGTCCATAAATTGACGCCATATGTGTTTCACCAAAACTGTTATAGAGTGCGACAGGGAAGAGTGCATTTCTGCCACCACCTGCAAATCCGGCAACAATCGCGAATGCGAATGCCAGAAAGACAACACTTGTTGGCATGAGCAATATTGTTGCGAAGGCTGGCAGGAGATAACACACTATCATTACAGATCGTAGCCGAAAAAAGTCTGCTGACAGACCAAACGCCAGTGTACCGAGGCCAATACATATCTGCAGGACACTATAGGCATGTGTTGCGATTTCATCACTACCCAGATCCTGGGTAAGGTAATACACCAGGTGGATATTAAAAATCGCAAAGATAGTTCCGGTTAGTGCGTCACCGATACTCAAGCCCCAGAAAGTGCGGGTTTTCAACGCTGCGGATAACGACAGATCCTTCAAATTCACCTGTTCCGAATCTGTGGAGTCATTTTGACCCACCAGGCTCAGATCGTTATCAACTGGATTTCGAACCCACAACAAGATGGGTATGAGAGCAAGCAGGAGCAAAAACGAAAGTATCGTGTAGGATTGACGCCAACCGTAGTTCTGAATTAATGAAGATGTGACCAATGGTACTATGGCGCCACCCACCCCAATACCAAACATCACTACACCTGTTGCTACACCCCGGTGGCGCACAAACCAGCGAGCTACAACTGCTGCGGCTGGTATGTAGGTGTTAGCCATGCTGCCAAAGGGAGCAAAGAACATGAGAACGTAGAACTGCCAGAGCGCTGTAACCTGTCCCAGAAGCAAAATGACAAAAAAGGAAAACACGGTACCAAGCAGCATTATACGGCGTGCGCCAAAACGATCTATCCACTGCCCCAGGAATGGACTAAATAATGCGGCCGCAAGACCCCAGATGGTTACTCCCAGGGAAACCTCAGTCAGTGACCAACCCATATCCCCGATAAAGCTCTCGATCATGATGGGTAGAACAAAGAACCCGATACCAGACGTGATTGTTATGGTCAGGAAGGCTCCTGCGGCCACCCACCAACCTTGTTTATCATCCATGTAAGGATCCAGTAGTGTATCGTTTTAAAAAAAAGCGGCCTCTCACTTTCGTAAGAGACCGCCGGTATCAATCTGAATCAGAAGTTATAAGTGGCGGACACACCCAACAAACGTGGCGGAACAAGCTCGGCTCCCCAGTAACCTGTTCCAAGGCTACCTAGCCGTGTTCTCCACTCGGGTAAGTAATTGTTGACCTCATCCGTGTCGAACAGGTTGCGGGCAAAGACTGACAGATCCCATGCTCCTTCTCCCAGTCGCCATCCAAAATACAGGTCAAAAGTACCGTAGCTGTCAAGCTCGACCCCGTCGGGCGTGGCCACATCTTCACGTTCACCCACAAAATTGTACAGGGCCCGCACATAGGCTTCCGACGATGCTAACGGAATCGTGTATTCGGTGCTGAATGTCATGGAGGCTTCAGGCTGAACACCCAGTGCCTGACCACCAACATCACAGGTGTTGGCGACCGTGCCATCCGGGATCGGGTTACCATCGCTGCAGGGAAGCATTACGCCATCCTTGTACTCGGCACTTGTGAAGCTGCCATTGGCGCTCAAAATCCAGTTTTCCGTGAGTAGCGCCTCAACAAATATCTCGAGACCCAGAATTTCTGCATCACCATTGGTCGTCATGGAAGACTCTGCAGGCCGGTTCGCATTACCACCGTTATTGATCTGTATGCGGTTTAACCGGGTAATGAAACCGTCAAAGTCCTGGTAGAACACGGAGCCATTTAAACGTAGCTGTCCATTCATCAGCGTGGACTTGAACCCAAGTTCTGCAAACCAACTCTCTTCTTCATCATAGACCGCCAGTTCACGCAGGTTCTGGTTCGAAACAGAAGCACCACCGGGGCGGTAGCTGGTCGCAGTCTTGGCATAGATCATCACTTCCGGTTCGTCAAAGGCATAACTGATGCTGGCGCTGCCTGTGAAGCTGTCGCTGTCAAAATTGCCCATACCATTTGGCAGCAACACACCCATTACATCACCCTCGGAGATACCAAGAGGCGGAATATCAGCCGCAGCAAGAATTGTTGAACTCATAATGCGCTCCGTGCTCTGCCAACGTAGACCCAACTGGGCGGTCAGCTGGTCGCTAAAATGGAAAATATTATGGTTGAAAACAGCATAGTCCTTGATATCAAACGGCGTGGGGATTGTAATCGGGATGGCATACGGAGATGTCAACTGATCCCTGGTTAATACACCTTCTTCCTTACCGTAATAAAGCCCAACGGTATAGTCCCACAATTTATTGGAAATGGAGCTCAGGCGTAATTCCTGGGAGATCGCCTCATCATCGTCACTAATCACCTGGGGGTTGGAAAAACCGGGCCTTGGCACACCGGGATTGGCGTTGCCCCAAGCGGTATCACGGGCACTATCAGATTCAACCTTGTGGTAACCACCAACATAGGTAAGCTGGTGATTGTCCGAGACATCCCACTGAATATTCAGCGAAGTATTGGAGTACTCCCCAGTGTTATCCAAGGGTTGTAATGCAATACTCAGGAAATCATTTGCCTTAATATCCGGAAGCGGCTGTGGCTGCAGGGGTAACGTGCTCGAACCCGCCAGAGTATTGAAGGCAGTCATATCGTTCTCCATGTACTGATAAGCAAAATCAAAACTCAGAGCGTCGGTGGGAGCCCAGGACAGGGACAAACGGGCACTTGAGGTCTTATTCTGGGAGACGTTGCCATCCAGAATGTTTTTTGCCTCGTTCATATCGCTTTTGTCGTAGACACCGGAAAAACGAAACGCCAGGCTACCGGGAACAACAGGCATGCTGGCGCCAAATTGTGTGTTGTTGCCGTCGTTATCGGTAAAGGTGGTTCTTACATAGCCCGTTGATTCTTCAAGATCGGGCTTGGCAGTAATGATATTGATCGTGCCACCAGGAGATGTCCGTCCCTGCAGTGTGCCCTGGGGGCCACGCAAAACTTCGATACGGGCGACATCGAATACCTGCTGAAAAAGGCCACCGCTGCCAAGCGTACCGGTGGTGGTGTCATTCCAATACACATCCACCGCCTGGGTTGCGGCGGAGTTAGGGTTATAAGTTACTCCGCGAAGAGCCACCGAACCTGCACGGCCATTAATCTTGCGCATATCCAGGCCGGGGGTCATTTTCTCCAGATCACTAAATTCGAAAATATTGTAATCCCGTAAAGTCTCACCCAGTGCACTGTTAACAGTTGAAGGAACATCCTGCAATGACTGTTCCCGTTTCTGTGCGGTTACGATGACCTCTTCGAGCACCAGGTCTTCGGATTGTGCCAGGGCAGTGTTCCATGGCATGGTTACGGCAGCCACACCCACCGCTATCGTAATTGTAAAAAAGTGCCTTAATATTTTGTGTATAGAGCCAGTCATTTGTTATCTCCTCGTTTGTCCCTCTAATCAATCACCGGCCTTTTCCAATCAACAGACCGCTTTGTGCCTAAAATCCGGATACTATTTTTTAATGGTTTCCAGATTGATTTTAAGAGTAACGAAAGGATAAAACGCATGTGTCCGAGCCAATCGTCCCGTACAAAATGCAATTGAATTTGTTATGTTTTCTCCCGGAAAGGCACACAATTACTACATTCAGGAGACTTGGAAGACAAGGCAAAACCCTTGGGCAGGCAACTTATCGCCTACTGTTTCCCGCCACATTCAAGACCGGTGGGCAACTTATTGCCACCTATCTTAAATACATATCTGTAGTGAATTCTCCAGCAGATCATCGGCGGTCGATACGCTGGGACGACCTTCCAAAGGCAGCATCAAACCCAGGTACAGCAGTTTCTCAAACTCACCTTTGAACCGGGCAATAACCGCTGACGGATCTGCTACCAGGCGACGGTCGGCAATCAGGCCGAAAAATACCTTGCTGTCATAACTCAGTATGCTGACCCCCAACCCGATCTGCCCGTTCTGTGGTACCCAGAACATCATTTCTTTCATTTTTGACCCGGCCATGTAGATCGGCTCCTGTGGCCCCGGAACATTGGTCAGTACCGCAGTGGCCTTTTTGCTGAGCATATCCAGCACCGGTTTCTGAACAGCCGAAGGCCCCATGCCAAGTGCGGCGAGGAAGCCTAATGTGACGGCAGCCTGTTTTGAAGACTTAAGCTCGTTCATACGATCATTGACCGTGTACAAGCGTTCCAGCGGACTATCCTGGCTCAATGGCAACGACAGGAACACGAGGCCAAAATGGTTACCGAGATCCTTGGCATGCTCAAGGGGGCGCAGGTTAACCGGTACCGTGACGCGTATGTCTTCAATATCCGCAGGGTCGTCGCCTTCAGAGATCAGGTATTGCCTGAGTGCGCCGCTTACCGCAGCGATGAGCACATCGTTAACCGTACATCCGAATGCTTTGCTTACGCCCTTCACCTCAAGAAGTGACAATGGCTCGGCCCAGGCCACGTGCTTGGCAACACCAAGGCGTCCCTTGAGCCGGGTCACCGGATCATCCGAAAGGGTCAGCGAATGAGCCAGCTCGCGGGCTATTTCACCTGCTTCCTGGGCGTAGTTGCCGGCAACCGCAGGATTCTGAATTATCCTGGTCCCTTCCTTGATCAGGCGCTGACCCACATGGGTCGCAAAATCCAGCCCTTCCATGGCAGGGTCCAGCAAGCGCTTGAAGATATCCGATTCTTTCGCGCGTCGCTTTTTCCAGGTTTCCGGTTCTTT
>Ga0190293_1000277_pt1 | contig 18061 bp, 14 predicted proteins | sample 48693001_MG_FD_161671 | JGI IMG/M metagenome (GOLD analysis project Ga0190293, IMG submission 161671) | Hydrothermal vent microbial mat bacterial communities from Southern Trench, Guaymas Basin, Mexico - 4869-30-0-1_MG | ecosystem: Environmental > Aquatic > Marine > Hydrothermal vents >...
CGATTGGAAAACCCGACACCTCTGTCGAATGCCGGATTGTTGATGATGCGGGCAATCTCTGCACCCAGGGTTCGACAGGAGAATTGCAATTCCGCGCAGATTTCTTTTTCCTCGGCTACTGGAACCAGCCGGAAGCAAGCAAGGATGCATTCAGTGAAGATGGTTGGCTGAAAACAGGGGATATTGGCTTTTTGCGTGACGATAGCAACCTGGAACTGGTTGGCCGCAAATCTGATATGTTCAAGTCGGGCGGCGAGAACGTTTACCCCCGTGAAATCGAGATTATCCTGGAAAGCCTCCCGGAAGTGGCCATGGCCGCGGTGATTGGCATGCCGGATGATATATTCCAGGAAGTCGGCCACGCTTTTGTGATGCTGGAACCAGGACAGCAAATCACAGCTGACGAGTTACGTACCCTGTGCAGAAAAAAGCTGACCAACTACAAAGTCCCGAAGAAATTCGAAGTACGGCCCAGCCTGCCGGTACTCCCGGTCGGAAAAATTGACAAACAAACACTTAAACAACAAGCGCTTACAACAAGCTAAATCTGCATGTTGACGCGAAAGGAAGAAGTGCCATATGACTAATGTTGTGTTATCAGAACAAAAGGGCAGCATCCGCATCCTGACACTGAACCGCCCAGGCAGCCTGAACGCGATTAATGCCGAATTGATCACAGCCCTGCGCCTGGCGCTGACTGAGGCCAACGCAGACGATAAAACCAGGGTGATTATCCTGCATGGTGCCGGGCGGGCTTTCTGCACGGGCAATGACATGAAGGAATCGGAAAGCAGACTGGAGACCGGATACAGTGATGAAGAGGCTCGGGCCGATGCCCGTGAACTCCAGGAGGTTACCCGCCAGATTGTTTTAAACGAAAAAATCGTTATCGCTGCGATTAATGGCTGGGCAGTAGGTGCGGGATTCGAATGGGCTATCAACTGCGACTTTACAGTGTGGGCGGACGATGCACAGGCATTTTTCCCCGAACTGAGCTGGGGCCTTTTTGCCACGGGTGGCGTGATGTCATTGCTATCAAGAACAGTCGGTATTACCAGGGCAAGGGAGATGCTGCTACTGGGCGAGAAATATGATGCTCAAGCCCTCCAGGAGCTCGGCCTCGCATGGCGCGTGGTACCTGAGCCCATGATGATGCAAACCGCTCTGCAGGCGGCCGAGCAGATTGCCGTACTTCCGAATACCGCTGTTCGCCGTTTCAAAAAGACATTCAACGAAGCCATTTACATGGATTTCGAGCAGACCCTTGCAGCAGAGGTTGAGGCCCTGGTCGCGGGTATCACATCCACCGAGACTGAAGACCTGGTGAAGGAATTTGGCAAGAAGGCAACCTGAATGGAAAGCGCAATGAAAAACAATGAGACACAGGACTTTGGGGTGGCGATCGATCATCTGCTGATAGCTACTCCCGAGCTCGAGCTTGGCTGTAAATACATCTTTGAACAGTTTGGAGTAGAGCCCATTATTGGTGGCTCACACCCGGGAAAAGGAACTCGCAATGCGCTGTTGGGATTGGAGGATGATATCTATATCGAAATCCTTGCACCTGATCCACACCAAGCCGCAGACCTGCCATTGGGACAGTATCTGCGAGGACTCGAACAGACTACCTTGATGTGGTGGGCTGCGCGCTGCCGTGACTTTGATGCTTTAGCTGGACGGTTGCAACAACACGATGTTGAGATTTTAAGCCGGGGACCCTGGTCACGGCGTTTGCCGGATGGACGTGAGCTTGAGTGGGAGCTGTTGATTCCGGGGGCATCTGAGTTTCAGGCTGCTTTACCCTTCTTTATTCACTGGGGAGAAATGGCGTTGCACCCATCACGCAATCTCCCTGTTTGTGGCGCGCTGAACTCTTTGCACATCAGCCACCCGGCAAACGAAGAATTACGACAAATCCTGGGCCCCTGTTATCAAACCGGTCACGAGCCAGGCAAAAGGCTTCAAGCCGAGCTGACTATCGGCGGGAAAAGCATACACCTGGCCACGCCGGATGAATTCCCCCCAGGTGTCGGAGAAATTCGATAAACGGGTCCTGAGGGACATCCCGGCAAAGCCAATACCACCGGTTCGCCCACAGAAAACACTCAAAAATCTTGATCGACTCACCAAATAACCAGAGCTTAATATGAACATTTACAACAGCGACACACATCGGACTTTCAGGTTCAGCCATCTGCTGCTTGCCCTGTTAACCAGCCTTCTGTTTTTCACATCCTCAAGCGCATCTTCTAATGAACTCGATGGGGACCAAAAAACAGCCATTGAAGGATTGATGCAACAAACCCTGGAAACTGCCCATTTCCCTTCTGCTGTTATCCAGATAGACAAGGGTGGCAAGACAATATTTGAAAAAGCACTGGGTATCGCTGACCTGGAACATAACATTCCCGCGACCATGAACACCGCCTATGGAATGGGCTCAATTACCAAATCCTTCACCGGACTGGCCGCTATCCAATTGGCCTACGCGGGTAAACTTGATCTGGACAAGCCAGTTTCAGAATATTTGCCCGACTATGAAGGACCGGGCTCGATCACCACGATTCGCCAATTGCTCAGCCACACCAGCGGTATTCCAAACTATACCAGCCCGGCTGAGATTCCCGGTATCCAGGAAGGTTTGAAGCGCACCGCGTACTCCCGGCAGCAGATGGTAGATTTTTTTGATTCCTTGCCACTTAATTTTGAACCGGGGTCAAAATGGAATTACACAAATTCGGGTTACTATTTGCTTGGCCTGGTTATCGAGGCCGTGTCCGGGATGGATTACTATGATTACCTGCAGGCCAATATCTTCGACCCCCTGGAAATGACCCGTACCTACTTCGGTGATGACTCTCAAATCATCCCCGGACGTGCCCGGGGCTATGGGCTTGACAGTAATGGATATGTCAACGCCCCGACCTGGTCCTACCTCGTACCCTTCTCAGCCGGCTCCCTGGTGTCGACTGCCGATGACCTGGTCAAGTATCGCCGGGGCGTATTTCATTCGGAGCATTTCCCGCCCGCCCTCAGAGAAATGCTGTTGCAAACAACCACCATGACCGGAGGTGAACTCAACTACTACACCAACGGACTTATCGTTTCAGATTTTTATGGACGTAAAAAGATTTCTCATGCCGGCAGTATCTGGGGATACACATCCAACCATGCCTACTACCCCGAAGAGGACATTACCATCATCATCCTGGTCAACCGCCAGGCAGAGGCACCGGCACTCCCTTCAACCGAGGCTAAAATTGCCCGCGTGATTTTCGGGATCCCACAGCCGGAAATTAAGGACCTGGTGCAGAACGAAGATATCCTTCAGCGATATGCTGGCAATTACGGCCTGCACCCGTTCATACTCGGTCAACACACCTATGGGTTTATCGCTAATGAAGGCAAGTTATTCATCCGTTTTGGCGGCACTGATGCTGAGGGCCCGATGATTCCCCTGCTGGCGCAGGGCGATGGCCTGTTCAGAGCTATCTTTGATGACGAATGGACATTTCAATTCAACTACAGGCCAGGTGAAGACAAGGCAGACAGCCTGGTATCTCACTTCATGGATGGTACCTTCCCGGCTCAACGAAAAGACTGAGTGTCTCAGGCCGGGTTTCTTTATCGTTGAGACCCAGTCCTGACAAAACTTGTCGCCGGATCAATCAAGCAGCTTTCCGTCCCGCTCTGCGCGTTCCACACGCGCTTCAATTCGCCTCCGGATAATCGAATGACGGCGGTGGTCGATGGGAAAGAACCAATAGACGACACCTGCAACAGCCATTGTGATTGCCGGCAGTACCAGGGCAGTGAAGATTATACCGGTGTTGGCGAAATCCGAGTTAGGCCCCGCCACCGTGTACCCAAACATACCGATTATAATGAAACCAAGCCCGCTCCCGAGCGCTGCACTGATCTTCCCGATCAATGAAAGAGCTGCGAAGTAGTTTGCCGACCGGTTAACCCCGGTTTTCATAATGTCGTAGTCGATGACATCTCCGAGCAGTGCCATGGGTATGACATAGGCAGCCGCATACATCATTGCGCGCACACCAACCATAATCAGGAAAGGGATGAGCGCGGACTCACCTGGTTGGATCAGGGTGATGGCCAGCATGGAAGCCGCTGTGGCGATGCTGGCCACTGTAATGGTTCTGTGCTTGCCGAAACGATAGATGATTTTCAACCAGACCGGGATGGCGATAAATGTTGCCAGGGCATCGACCAAAAGAACATATGGAAAGGAGCCTCCGAGCTGCAGATAAGTATCGCTATACAGAAAAATCGTCGCGTAAAAAATGCCGCCACCCAGGCCCCCGATGACGGCGGCAACAAGAAAGAACCAGAAAGGCCGGTTCTTTCCGATTGAGCGAAACAGCCCCACGATAGACGGCTTGTCGGTGGCTACGGGTTTTCCCTGCGGTCCCCACAGGCTTGTCACCAGGGCCACGACAGGCATCAGAACGACATAGAATATCGCGATGAATTTAAGCGTTTCGGCATTGTAGCCCTGGGTGGCGAAAATAGGGATCAGTGGGATCAGGGCAAAGGTCAGGGTGCCCACTTGACCGGCGAGCCCCACGTAGGTGCTGATGCGTGAACGCTCATCGTAATGCCGTGAAATCTCGGTACCCCAGGCCCGGTGTGGGATGTCGATCATCGTGAACGCGAAATAGAGCAGGAACAACCAGACCGCGAAATAGACCGCACCGGATGTTTCGTCGGGTACGTACAGGAAATACATCGATACCATGGCCAGGACAAAACCGGCCAGGATCCAGGGTTTTCGGGAGCCGAACCGTGACTTCGTGATGTCCGACAGGTAGCCGATAGCCGGATCAGTGATCGCATCAAACAGGCGCCCGGCAGCAAGGATCGAGCCGATCAGGACCAGGCTCAGGCCGGTGTGCCTGGCGTAGAAGGCCGGAATGATGGCAGCCGTTGAAAACAGGAGCACGGCGGTGATATAGGCCGGTGAGGCGTAGGCTACGAGCCGCCAAAATGATTGTTGTTCAGGCATTTATAACTCCTTGGTCTTCTGTGGGGATTGTCGGCAAATCAATGAAAGACGAATACCTGGCGTTGCGTTCCAGAGTGATCTCGGGTGCTTCACAGCCTGAAATCGGGTCAAATACGTCCCTGTCGGCCCCTGCAATGGCAAGCCGAATCCGCCAGCCCGCCTCGTAGCGGACCGAGATGGGGAAGAGGTCAAAGGCGACTTGCGCAAGCTCACCAGGCACCAGCGGTATGGCATCCTCCCGCTTGCAGGTATGGTAGGGCCCGAACATGGTATACGGTGGTGGATCGTCCGAAACCTTCCGGTGGATTGCACGGAGTTGTCCCTCGGTTACAAGCTTGACCTGTCCGTCGGGCAGAACCGCCTCAAGATAGGCAAAAAACTGCCCGTCCGGCGCAGTGGAGCGCACATTCAGGTGAATCACCGGGTGACCGGTGATTTCCACCGCAGCCTCCAGCGGCTGGGAGTCGTAAACAAGCAGTTTGCGGTCGGCCTCACGCCGGTCCGGATGGTGGACTGGCCCTCCCCCGACCTGGGTGTGCCACCGGTTACACTGCCCGGTCCCCGCAGTTGGATCAACCCGGTAGACATCGCAGCCGTTGGTGTCGGTTGGTGCGTCGGGCCGCAGTGTTTTGTCCGCTGACAGGTACATCCTTTCCATCCGCGTTTCCGGAAGCGGCCAGACATGGGTTGATTTCCACCGGTTCTCACCCAGCGTGTAGTACTCGAGCACATTCATCTCGAGCGGTTCGGCGCCCGGCTTCAGGAACGCATCAATCGATCCCACCACCTGGTTAAAAACCTGTTCTGCGGGGATCACTTCGGGATGGATTCCATCACCCGGCTGGAACGGATCCGCGCGGAAATCCCCGCCGTGGTTCCACGGGCCGACAATCACCCGCCTGGGGTTGGAAAAGCTGGTAAAGAAACTCATGGCACCCGCGGAAACGCCGGCGTCAAACCAACCGGCCCGGTAGACGATGGGCGTCGCCTTCGCTTCAATCGCGTCTTGGTGGTGGTAGATGGCGAAGGACTCCAGCCCCACGCTGGGATGACCCTGACGCGTGTCATCGATGAACTCGAGAAAATCCCTGACCTCCTTCGCATTGAAGTTATCCCGGTGCCCGGAGGCCGCTTCGGCAAGCATAGCGCCCTGTGTGTCCTCATCCACCGGGCGCACACCGATCACCATCTCTTTGACCTCATCGGTTTCGTCAGCCATGACAACTGCGGCATCATTCCGATCCATGGCGCCGGTCATTTCGCCCCAGGTGTCAGCCATCCAGGTGTTGAGGATGCCGCCCGGACAAATGAGTTGCCGGTAGACATCGAAATCCATCGCCCGCGCCACCCCGACCTTGAGCGGCGGCGGACTGGTGGCGCAACTCATCAGGGTAGTGTTGGCGGTATAGGAGGTTCCGGTGGTAGCAACCTGGCCATCACACCACGGCTGTGCCGCAACCCACTCGATCAGTTCACCAAGGTCTGCGACCTCGTCAGACGGCAACTCCATCTCCCGGTGGCCGAACGAAGCGCCAGTGCCGCGTACATCGCAAACAACCAGCACGTATCCACAGCTCCATAAATGGGAGGCAAACAGGAAGCTACTCTGGTTTTCGGGTTTGTCATCCTTCAAGGCCATCGCCCGCCAATAGCGGGTTGACGCCATGACTGCGGAGCGCGGCATCCCGGCTTCGCTCTCTTCGGGAAGCCACACGCTGACGGCAAGACGGACCCCATCACGCATGGTGACGTACGAGGATCTGAGAACCAGGTTATCTTGTTGAGCCAAGGTAGTTTCCTATCGAAAAATTATATTGTAGTATAAATATTTGCATTATCATACATGTTCATATAATTTGGTACTCGACTGCGATAAGGATATATAGCATGACCACCCTTGAAAAAGCACGAATCGAGTTGTCCAGCGAGAGCGTGATGCACGATGAGGTGATCGGGATCACAATAACCGGTCTTGATCCCTGGGCTCGCGTCACACTCCGATTGACCACCCGGATCGATGCTGCCGACTTCGTTTCCAGTGCAGATTTTCACGCGGATGCAAAGGGCCGGGTCGACCTGAATTCACAGGCACCGGTGACCGGCAGCTACCAGGGAACGGACGCAATGGGCCTGTTCTGGTCCATGACGGCCGAGACGCCTGACAAGGGTCACCTGGCCGGGTGCACGCGAGACCCGTGGGAGCTCCAACCGCCGCAGCCCTACACACTGACTGCGCTCCTGGGCGGCAATGAAATCGCATCGGCACCGCTGGAGCGCATCGTCGTCCCGGAAGGCGTCGAGGCTCACCGCCTCAAACAGGGACGTTTGCGAGGCGTGCTCTTTCTACCGCCTGGCGACGGGCCGCACCCGGCACTGATAGGCGTGACCGGCTCCGGCGGTGGATACCCCTCGGAAGGTGCAGCAGCATTGGCGAGCCGTGGATTTGCCGTACTCGCACTCGCCTATTTCTTCGCTCCCGACCTGCCGGAGAAACTGGTCAACATCCCGCTCGAGTACTTCGAAGAAGGCCTCGAATGGCTCAAAGCGGTACCCGAGGTGGATGGCGACCGAATCGGTGTTATCGGTGGCTCGCGGGGCGGCGAACTGGCGCTGGTGCTCGGCTCGGTTTTTCCACAATTCAGCGTGGTGGTGGCGAAGGTGCCCAGTCACGTCGTCTGGCCGGGCTGCTGTGATGAGGAGGATTTTGAGAAACCCAGCTGGACGTGGCGCGGCAAACCGCTGACCGCCATGCCTGCACCGAAGATCGCCTACCGCGCCGTGAACTATTGGCCCGAAGTCCGCGATGATTGGCTCGGCTTATACTGGCTCGGCCTGGGCAATGTCGAGGCAGAGGCAGCAGCCGCCATCCCGGTGGAGAAGATCAACGGTCCGGTGCTGATGATCTCCGGCGGTGACGACCGGTGTTGGCCTGCAAGCTACATGGCCGACCTGGTCATGGAACGGCTCGAGGCCAACGATTTCCCACACCAGCACATCCACCTGCGCTACGACGATTCCGGCCACGCGGCAGGTTCACTACCCTACTGGCCCACTGCCCGCCTGGTGAATCCCATCCATCCCCTCAATGAGGAACCCATTGCACTGGGGGGCACAGCCGAGTCACTGGCCCGCAGCAGCGAAGACTCGTGGAAGAGAACCCTGGAATTCCTGGGGGAATACCTATAAAAACCCGGCACACCAGACCTGTGGGAGAGCGTGCCACACACCAAGGAATTAAATCGGAAGAATGAACCATCTTAATGAGAAAAAATTCGAAGACCTGAGCCAGTTTGTAGAAGAAAACCTGGCAAAGTCGAACGTTCCCGGCCTCGCAATTGGCGTTCTGCACCAGGGTGAAATGCATACAGCTGGTTTTGGGGTCACTAACGTGGATCATCCTCTCCCGGTGACGGACGAGACGCTTTTCCAGATAGGGTCGGTGACGAAGACCTTCGTGGGAACGGCCATTATGCGGCTGGTCGAGATGGGCAAGCTGGATCTGGATGCCACAGTTCAGACCTATTTGCCTGAATTCAAAGTAGCTGACGAAGCCGCTTCCACCCAGGCCACACTCCGTCACTTGCTGACGCATACCTGCGGGTGGGTGGGTGATTTTTTTCACGGAACAGGTGACGGTGATGACGCCCTGGCCAGATACGTGGCCGACATGGCACCCCTGGAGCAACTGGCTCCAATAGGCACGACGCTTTCCTACAATAATGCCGCTTTTCCCGTCCTGGGGCGTATTATCGAAAAAGTCACCGGGACAACCTTTGAAAAAGCCCTGCATGAACTCGTTCTGGAGCCCCTGGGGTTGGAGAATTCATACCTGGTGCCCACCGATGCGATGCCCCATCGCTTCGTTGCCGGGCACCTCGAGGGTGACAACGGACCGCAGGTTGCCCATCCCTGGCCGATAGAGCGCTCCAACCGACCCATGGGAGGCATCATCTGCCACGTCAAAGACCTCTTGTGCTATGCCCGACTCCATTTGGGTGATGGTACAACAGGGGACGGAACCCGGTTCCTCAGCGCTGATTCACTCGCGAAGATGCACTCACCCCAGACAACGTATTGGGAGAATGAACATTGGGGCCTGAGTTGGAGTGTTAAGCAGGTGTCTGGAAAGTGGCAAATATCACATAGCGGTTCCACCCACGGGTTTGTCTGCATGCTGACATTGTTCCCTGAACATGATTTTGCAGTTGCCGTTCTGACCAATGCTCTGTACGGCGGGATCGCATCGCAGGCCATCACCAGCCAGGCCTTGAAACAATACCTGGGGATTGAAACCCCGGAGCCGAAGCCGATTGAAGCGACAGAGGAAGAACTGGCGGCCTATGCAGGTTTATACAGCCGCCCGTATGAGGACGTTGAGCTAGGCATGCTGGGTGGAAAACTGATCCTCATCATGACTTGCAAGCAGGGCTTTCCCAATGAGGATTCCCCGCCACAGCCTTCACCACCACCCATGACAATGGCCTTGTGCGAGAAAGATCGTTTGCTGGTGCTGGATGGCGAATTCAAGGGTGTGAAAGCAGAGATCGTGCGCCGCCCTGATGGATCAATTGGCTGGCTCAGAGCCGGCGGTCGCATTCTCCCTCGCCAGGAATGATGGCGGCCCACCTGTTTAAGAGATAAAAAGGAGAAACCCGTGAGTTCAGATATGATAATCAACTACCACTTCCATAAGTTCACGCGAAAGGACTTGATGACGCTGGATCCCGATGTGCTTGGCGGTGTTCTTCGCGAGCGCATTCACCACAACATCGAGGTACCGCTCTACCCCGTCCTCCGCGCCTGGCCGGAAAGAGTCCTCCGCAACTTCGGCAACCAGGCACAATTCGTCTTTGACGTCTGGCGCGAACGGGGGCTACCCGAGGATACGCCCGATATCGACTGGGCCAAGCGCTACCTGACGATTGCCGCCAATATCCGTTCCGGAGAGAAACCTGAAGTTGACGCCCCGCTGCCCGAACCCTTCACCGATGCGGAGATGAAGGTCGTTCATAAGCTTATCTACGAGCGGCGGTCTATCCGGGACTGGATCGACAAGCCGGTGCCCGACGAAATGATCGAGCAGATCCTGGAAGCAGGCAATATGGCTCCTATCGGGTGCAACCTCGGGCATCTTCGTTTCGTGGTGCTCAAGGATAAAGCCGAAAAGAAGATGATCTGGGGCGACATCCGGACTGCCGACGCCGGGGTGGTTATCGTCATCTGTCACGACACACGCGTTGCCGAGGCTGTTGGCCAGGCCGAAGCGGTATCTCAAAACCCGGGTTTCGACGCCGCTGCGGCAGGCGATCACATGTTGCTTATGGCGCACGCCCTCGGCCTCGGCGGAGTATGGCTGTCCGAGCTCAAGAAAACCGAGCACACCAAGGACACCGGAGAGAAATTCAAGAGACTTTATGGCCTGCCGGAGCATTTCGAGGTAGATCTCCACGTTGCCATCGGCTGGACCGCCATTGGCAGCATTAAGTCGGCACGGCCGGCGCTGCAGGATCTGGTCATTCAGAAATAATCATGCACATTCGACCAACTGGAGGTTTTGGCCAATGACAATGCGGATATTTGTTGCCGGGCTGGCCACGGAAACCAATACATTTTCACCCATCCCGACATCGATTGAACAATACGAAGAGGGTGGAATTTTCCGTCCGGGCGAGCTCCCCGATGAACCACTGGGATTGGCATCCCCCAGCTGGGTAGCCCGTGGCAGGGCCAGCACAATGGGCTGGGATGTGGTCGAAGGGACGTGCGCCTATGCAGAGCCGGCAGGTATAACAACCCGCGATGCCTATGAATCACTAAGGGATGAGATCCTGGAACAACTTAAAAACGCCCTGCCAGTGGATGCCGTTGCACTGGGCATGCACGGCGCCATGGTCGCTGATGGTTATCCGGATTGTGAAGGAGACATGGTGAGGCATATCCGGAGTATTGTTGGCGAAAATGTCGCGATTGGAGTGGAGCTCGACCCGCATTGCCATCTGACCAACACAATGACTGACAATGCTGACGTGATAGTCATCTTCAAAGAATACCCGCACACTGATTTTCTTGAAAGGGCGGAAGAGTTACTGGATATCCTGGACAACAAGGTCAAGGGGCGGGTAAAGCCTGTTATGTCGACCTACGACTGCAGGATGCTCAGTATGTTTCATACCAGGAGTGAACCGATGCGCGGGTTTGTTCAGCGAATGAAAGACCTGGAGCAACAGGACCACATTCTTTCCATCTCGGTAGTACACGGGTTCCCATGGGGTGATGTTGTTGATATTGGAACCAGAATACTGGTGGTTTCAGACGATTCGCCCGCTAAAGGTGCTGCCCTGGCTAAACAATTGGGACAAGAGCTTTTCGCACTGCGCGGTAAAACCTTCACTGCGCAATTGAGTCTTGAAAATGGAATTGGCAGAGCCCTGACACCAGGCAAAACACCCCTGCTGATTGCGGACACATGTGACAACCCGGGCGGTGGCGCACCAGGCGATTCAACTTTTATTCTTCGCGGGTTATTGCAGGGCAATGCTGAACAGACCTGTCTAGGGCCCATTTGGGACCCCATGGCAGTTCGTACTGCGTTCAGTGCCGGTATCGGAGCAAAATTCGATATGCGTATCGGCGGAAAATCCGGCCCGGCCAGTGGTCAACCATTGGATGCTCATGTTGAAGTCACGGCCTTGTGCCGGGATGCCTACCAGAGTTTCGCCGGTTCACAAGATGGTCTGGGTGATTGTGCAGCAATCCGTATAGCAGGAGTTGATGTTGTTTTGATATCCATTCGCACCCAGGCTATGGGGCTGGAGTTATTCACCAATCTGGGCATTGACCCCGCTGCTTATCGGGTTGTGGTGGTCAAATCCAGCCAGCACTTCCGACATGAATTCGATCCGATTGCAGCAGAAACCATCTATATCAACAGCCCCGGCACACTGGCATTTGATTATTCTTCTATCCCCTATACAAAACTTGACCGCCCCATGTGGCCACTCGTGGAGGACCCGTTGAAATGAAAATATACATAAGTGCAGATATTGAAGGCGTTGCTGGTATTACAAATTGGGATGAGGCCAGTAAAAATTCGGCCGACTATGAAGAGTTTCGTCAACAATTCACAGCAGAAGTTGCTGCTGCTTGTGAAGGGGCCATTGAAGCGGGTGCATCAGAAATTATAGTTAAAGACGCCCATGCTAGTGGCAGAAATCTCTACGCTGCTCAATTGCCCGCAGAAGTGCAAATCATTCGTGGCTGGAGTGGTCATCCTCAATCAATGATGCAAGATCTCGACGGAAGTTTTGATGCTGCCATGATGGTGGGTTATCACTCAGCTGCCGCAAGCGATGGCAATCCCCTGGCGCACACTTTTTCGGGAAAAGTATTTCGATTATCGATCAACGAGCAAAGGGCTTCTGAATTTCTTTGTAATATTTATACAGCGTATTTACACAAGGTACCCGTTGTATACGTATCAGGCGATAAAGCCCTGTGTGCCGAGGTGAGTGCTTTCAATTCTTCAATTAAAACCACGGCGGTGACAGAAGGAATAGGCGGCTCAACCATGAGTCTGCAACCAGGGGTTGCAACAGCTGCTATCAAACGCGATGTAAAGGCGGCATTGACACAAAATATTCAAGATTTTAAATGTGAATTACCTGCTAGCTTTCAAGTTGAACTTATCTTTAAGGTTCATGCTGACGCATATAAAGCAAGTCACTACCCGGGAGCCAGGCGTAAAAATGCAACGACCGTTAGCTTTGACAGTAATGATTATCTCGCTGTTCTGGCATTTCTTCTTTTTGTAATATGAAAAGCTGGAATACATTCCCGATGGTGTAGGATATTTCCTACTTAAATCTCAGATATTCCCCACAGACAGTGCAACACGCACTGACTACCATATAAAGACACAAACCTGAAACTCACTCTGCGATCCAAATCACTGAGTTTCAGTATATTTATTGTTTATTTAAAATATATTTTTTATACTTATATGGAATTTGAATTCGACTCGGTAAAGAGCATGTCCAACCTGGTAAAACACGGGATAAGTTTCAATGAAGCGAAGCAGTTATGGAAAGACCCTAAATTGCTTGTTATCCGTACCAGGCAAGTTACTGAACCCAGGTGGATTGCCATAGCTCGTATTGAAGGAAAATACTGGTCCGCTGTATTTACGTTTCGAGGTGAGAGAGTCCGGATCATATCTGTTCGCAGATCGAGAGTTAAGGAGGTTGCACTGTATGAAAGCTAAACAGTTTGAAAAAATGTTTGATGATGGTGAAGATATTGCCCACCTGCTTGATCTCTCCAGTGCGAAGAGACCAAACCAGGATCAGAAACGAGTTAACGTCGATTTTCCCAAATGGATGGTAAATGAACTGGACCGGGAAGCCCGCCGCATCGGCGTAACACGCCAATCAATCATTAAAGTGTGGATCGCAGAACGTCTGGAGCAAACCGGCACAGGAAATACAGGCGGATAGCAATAACCTTACCGTTTAACAGGTTTTCTGTGCCACAATTCCGCTTACAAATGATCGGGATCAGACTCAAATGCTGACCGGGGTCAGACTCAAATGCACTGAACTGTGTGCGACAATGATCTATCGCTTGTTGCATTTGAATCTGACCCCTTTTATGACAATGATCTGTCGTTTGTTGCATTTGAATCTGACCCCTCCCGTGACAACTTTCATGTCATCAATAGGCAATGGCGAAACCAACCATGAATCTGCACAAAGTTAAACAACTGATCGAAGAGCGGGAAATACCCACTATCGATCTCAAGTATGCCGACCTGGTTGGCAACTGGTACCACATCACATTTCCATCCAGGAGACTGGACCATGTACTCAAACACGGCATTCCGTTCGATGGTTCGAGCATTCCGGGAATGAAATCAGTGGAATCCGGGGACATGGTGCTTCTGCCAGACCCGGCCACGGCGGTCATCGATCCCTTTGCCCCGACCCTGACCTTGCGCATGTTGAGTTATATCTGTGATGCCGATACGCGCGAGGGGGTGAATAAAGACCCGCGGACCGTCGCCAATCGCGCCCGCGACTTCATGATAGACAGCGGTATTGCGGACACATCGCTTTGGGTCCCCGAGTTCGAGTTCTACCTGTTTAACGAAGCGGTCATCAACAACGGCAAGTACAGTGCCGGCTACAAGTTCACCTCGGTAGAGAACAAAGAGGACCTGCCGGGTGGCTACCTGGACGCCGATGGCACTTCGGTGGCCCACCGTAAGGGTTATCACATCGATACACCCTTCGATAAATACGCACACGTGCGTGAAGACATGGTGCAGCTTATCGAGGGTATCGGCTGCCCCATCCGCTATCACCATCATGAAGTAGGCCTGTCCGGGCAACAGGAAATAGAAACTGAACTGCTGCCTTTTGAGCTCATTACCGACAAGATGATGTACGTGAAGGACATCATCCACAATTGCGCCCTGAAACATAATCTGACGGCTACCTTTATGCCAAAACCGTTGTACGACGAACCTGGTAACGGCATGCATTTCCATATTCAACTGCGCAAGGATGGGCGGAACATTTTCTTTGAGAAAGGTGGTTACGCAGACCTTTCCGAGCAGGCCTTGTGCTTTATAGGCGGCATCCTGAAACATGGCCGCTCGCTGACGGCTTTCACCAACCCGAGTACCAATTCCTACAAACGCCTGCTGCCGGGCTTTGAAGCACCGGTCAAACTCTTTTTTGGTTTGGCCAATCGCAGCGCAGCCATTCGCATACCCAAGTACGCCACCAGCGAGGACGCCAAGCGTATCGAATTTCGAACCGGTGACGGCACCTGTAATTACTACCTGGCGATGAGCGCCCTGCTGATGGCCGGCCTGGACGGCATCAGAAACCACATCCTGCCGGATGAAGAGAGCGGCTTTGGCCCATATGATGATAATATTTTCGAATGGCCGGAGGAAAAACAATCCAGGCTAGCCTCGATCCCTGCTTCTTTGGAGGAAGCGCTTGAGGCACTAAAGGACGACCATGACTACCTGATGGAAGGCGGTGTCTTCAACCGGGAACTGATCAATAGCTGGATAGAAGAGAAAATGAAGGAGGTCGTCGCCGTGCGTAATCGGCCCCACCCCTTTGAGATGAATCTTTACTACAGCCTTTAGTAAACCGGGTGAAATCCAGCCGGATGTCAAGCGTATTTTTACATTGGATCAAGGTATATTAGGTTTTCTTGACATATGTCATAAGTAACCCTCAGAACTATGATAATCTCCCCTGTGGCAATTTGTCGCATCTGGGGAGGAGCGGTCTGTTATGCAGACTAAGTCCATTGCTAAAACCAGCTCCCATGGACTACCCCCCATACTTTTCAGTCAGTAGAGGAATCAATAATGAAGCGAATAATCAGGTCATCAATTGTGACGTGTGCATCGGCTCTGGTCGGTTTGTCCGCCGCGATGCCAGCGTGGTCACAGGACACGCTGAAAGACGTCATGGCTGCGCGCGGTCTAACCGAGAAAGACATACTGGCTGCTGCCAAAACATACACACCCTCCGGTGGACGCGATGAATTTATCACGGTCGCCTCCGGCGGACAGAGCGGCCAGCTCATCGTTTATGGCATTCCATCCATGCGCATACTCAAGTATGTAGCTGTTTTCACGCCGGAACCCTGGCAGGGTTATGGCTTTGACGACGAATCCAAGGCCGTGTTGGCACAGGGTCGTATTCGCGGCAAAGACATCCTCTACGGTGATACCCATCACCCGGCTTTCTCGGAAACCGAGGGTGACTATGACGGTCGCTATGTCTTTATTAACGACAAGGCCAACCCGCGTGTCGCAGTAATCGATCTGCACGACTTCGAAACCAAACAAATCGTGGTCAACCCGTTCTTCAAGTCGGATCATGGCGGCGCATTTGTTACCCCCAACACCGAATACGTGATGGAGGCAACCCAATACGCGGCTCCGTACCATGATGATTTCGTACCTCTGGAAGAGTTCAACGACGAATATCGTGGTGGTCTGACCTACTGGAAGTTCAACGGTGAAGAGGGTCGCCTGGAAATTGAGAACTCCTTTACTTTCGAACTGCCACCTTACAGCCAGGATCTCTCCGACGCCGGCAAAGGCCCAAGCATGGGCTGGGGGTTCACGAACTCCTTCTGCACCGAGCGCTATATCGGCGGCATCGAGCGCGGTCGCCCACCGTTTGAAGCCGGCTGTTCATCCAAAGACACCGACTTCCTGCATATAACCAACTGGAAGAAGGCCGCTGAACTGGTTGCGGCCGGCAAGGTGAAGAAATCGAAGGGAACGTACCTGATCCCAATAGAGCAAGCTGTCAAGGAAGGCTTGCTCTATCTGGTCCCCGAACCCAAGAGCCCCCATGGCGTCGACGTAACACCGGACGGTTCACTTATCATCGTTGCTGGCAAGCTGGACAGCCATGCCTGGGTTTACAGTTTTGAAAAAATCATGACTGCGATCAAGGACAAGAATTTCGAAAGCACAGACCCGTACGGCATTCCGATCATTGCACTGGATACCGCACTGGAAAGATCAGTCAACGTAGGGTTAGGCCCCCTGCACAACCAGTTTGACTCCAAGGAATGTGTAGTTTACACCTCGATCTACGTCGATTCCATGATCACCAAGTGGGACTACTGCGAAGGCAAGGTACTGGATCAATTGCCCATTCACTACAATGTTGGTCACTTGATGACCATGGGCGGCGATACTGTCCATCCTGATGGCAAATACCTGGTGGCGTTGAACAAACTGTCCATCGACCGTTTCAACCCGGTAGGTCCACTACACCCGCAGAATCACCAGTTGATCGATATCTCCGGCGACAAGATGGTACTGCTTTATGACATGCCTATCGGACTCGGCGAGCCTCACTACGCTGCCGCAATCTCGGCTGACAAGCTCAAACCTGCCGTACGCTACAAATCAGGCTGGAACAGCCGCAAAGATGAGCGTTCAGCGTTCAAGACACGCGCGGGCCGTGAGAAGACCGAACGTAGCTGCGATGCCGATGGCAAATGCACCACCGAGGTTTGGGGCACGACCATTCGCTCCCACATCACGCCTGAAATCATTGAAGCGACGGTAGGCGACACGATCAAGATTCATCTCACCAACCTTGAACGCGCCCAGGACGAAGTGCACGGTTTTGCGATGTACGGCCAGAATGTCCAGCTCTCTCTTGAGCCGGGTAAAACAGCGTCAACGACATTCGTTGCCGAACAGACTGGTGTATTCCCATATTATTGCACCGAGTTCTGCTCTGCACTGCACCTTGAAATGCAGGGCTACCTGCTGATCCGTCCCGAAGGTTACGAGGCAGCGGAAGGCGGTATCGTGGACGGTACCACCTACACCGAGGCTGACTACAACAAGCAGGTTGAGACCAATATCGCCACGCAGGCTGTTATCGACGGTGTTGTTGGCTTTATTACCAGCCACAACTACCAGGACTTCCCGATCGTAGTGGCACTGGTAGAAGATGCCACCGATCAGCTTGGCTTTGCCGAGGGTGTAAAAGCCAAGTCTGAAGAGGCTGCTGCCAAGCAGGATTGGAACAACGCCATGTTGTGGGCCAACCAGTGGTGGCAGTATCAGGTCAAGACAGCTGACCTCGGTCTGCGAGCCAAGACCCATCTCGAAGAAAATGGTGCCGTTAAGGTTAAATAATATTTTCTTTTTCAAACACGGGGGGCGATAATATCGCCCCCCCTTTTTTATTCAGCAAAAGTGAGATAACCATGAAATTGATCAATACCTCTACTCTGCTCGTTACGGCATCCATTCTGTTGGCAGCCATCCCATCAAGCATTTTTGCCGCGGACGGTGCGGCACTCTATAAAGCCAAAACCTGTATCGCCTGCCATGGTGCTGATGCCCAGACACCCATCATGCCTACGTACCCGAGACTTGCCGGTCAGAGTGCCGGCTATGCACTGCAACAGATGAAAGACATCAAGAGTGGCGCACGTAACAACGGCATGACAGCGGCAATGAAAGGCGTTATGCAT
>Ga0190293_1000279_pt1 | contig 18011 bp, 15 predicted proteins | sample 48693001_MG_FD_161671 | JGI IMG/M metagenome (GOLD analysis project Ga0190293, IMG submission 161671) | Hydrothermal vent microbial mat bacterial communities from Southern Trench, Guaymas Basin, Mexico - 4869-30-0-1_MG | ecosystem: Environmental > Aquatic > Marine > Hydrothermal vents >...
AATAATTATAGGTTATACGGCTATAAAGTGCCGATAAAAAATGGTTAAGGGGGTAACACGATTAATGGAAGATCTTACAGACAACAGCTCAACGGAAAACATCAACAAGGGTGGTTTAGAAAACGATTCTGCGCCGGCCGATGAAAGTGAAGAGACATCAGCCTCGTCCGAGCCCGAGGTCAAACAGGTGGCAGAAGACGACATGGAAAGCATGATGGATCTGTACGAAGAAAGCTTTAAGCGTTTTGCAGAGGGCGAAGTCGTCATAGGTCGAATCATTTCCATCGACAAAGACCATGTCCTGGTTGACATAGGGTATAAATCCGAAGGGCAGATCAATATCAATGAATTTATGGATGACAACGGCGACATCAAGGCCAGCATTGACGACCCTGTTGAAGTCATGGTTGAATGGTGGGACGACGAGAATGAGGTTGTCGTTCTATCAAAAGAAAAAGCCACCAAGGTAAAGGTCTGGGAAGAGATCAAGAAGGCCCACGATGCAGATGAAACCGTAGAAGGCACCATAACAAACCGCGTAAAAGGCGGTTTTTCTGTTGATATCGGTGTCCAGGCTTTTCTACCCGGATCGCAGGCCGATTTACGACCTATACGAAATCTCGACGACATGGTCGGCAATGCCTATGAATTCAAGATATTGAAATATAACAGGAAAAGAAGCAATATTGTTCTCTCTCGGCGGGCAATTCTGGAAAAAGAGCGAGAGTCAAAAAGGGCTGCAACGCTCTCTTCAATCGAAGAGGGCAAGGTCATCGATGGTGTTGTTAAAAATATTACCGAATACGGTGTATTTGTTGATCTGGGCGGGGTCGATGGTCTTCTCCATATCACGGATATCTCCTGGGGCAGGGTAAAGCACCCATCGGAACTTTTTTCCATGGGGGACCAGATCTCGGTAAAAGTACTGAACCTGGATCTTGAAAAAGAGCGGGTGTCCCTGGGCATGAAGCAGTTGACCGAAGATCCGTGGTTGACGGCAAAAGACAAATACGCCGTTGGATCCAAGGTCACTGGGAAAATCGTCAGCCTTACCGACTATGGTGCCTTTGTGGAACTGGAGGAAGGTATCGAAGGGTTGATACACGTGTCGGAAATGTCATGGACCCGAAAAGTAAGGCATCCCTCTAAGATTGTTTCGGTCGCAGAAATTGTCGAAGCGGTGGTTCTGGACATCAAACCGGAAAGCAGGCGAATCTCACTCGGCATGAAACAGGTAGCCCCCAACCCATGGGACGTTATCAGCGAAAAGTATGCCGTGGGAACCACCATCGAGGGCAAAATTAAAAACATTACGGATTTTGGACTGTTTGTCGGGATCGACGAAGGCATCGACGGCCTGGTTCATATTTCGGATATATCCTGGACAAAACGGATCAAGCACCCATCTGAAATGTATCAGAAAGGCGACGTTATCCAGGCTATTGTACTCGAAATCGATAAGGATAACGAAAGATTTTCACTGGGTATCAAACAACTCCAGGCAGATCCATGGGAGACGGTGACTGAACGCTACAAGGTCGGCAAAGAAATCACCGGTACCATCACGAATGTGACGGATTTCGGCATATTTGTCGAACTTGAAGAGGGCATCGAAGGTCTCGTGCATGTGTCGGAGATCAGTAAAGAAAAAATTAAAACACCGGTAGGAATGTTTAACATCAGCGATGTCATTACTGCGCGGGTCATGAATATCAATAGTGAAGAACGCCGCATCGGTCTATCGATAAAACGAATGGAGATAGAGGATGAGCAGGAATTGCTGACCGAGTATGTAAATAACATCGGTCCTGCTACCTCCAGCTTCGGTGAAATTTTGCGCGAAAATCTTCAAGAGAAGCTTAACGACGAATAAATTTGTTTTACAAATTTATTTGACGCGACGTTATCGCTACACGAAACGGTTCGACTAACTCACCGCCCTGAGCAAGGTCGAAGGGCAAATCCAAATATCAAATGCTCAAATGATTGAAGAACCCCGCAGCAAGCTACGGGGTTAGCGAGCGCTGTTTCGGTTCAAACATAGTGCGTGAGCTGGTATCTCCAAGGTCCTGTTTTGATCATTCGAATTTGGATCATTCGGTATTGCCCTTCGACCTTGCTCAGGGCGGTGAGCCTGTCGAACCGTTTAGGATTTCGAATTTTGTGCTTCGGATTTAACTAACTACCGCCATCGGCATAGCCAAATATCTCTGACCTGGCCCAAAGGACCAAGTTTTAACTGACGGAATAAAAATATCATGTTTTCTAGAAGACATCCATATCTGTTTTCATTTCTTATTTTATCCGCATTGATGACGGTTGCTGTTTTCTGTATTTTACTGCTGGTAACAACAACCCTGAAACGCGCCGGGTTATCCGATCTGGTCGTCGAACCCGGTGACGGCCAAGTCGGTGTTGTTGAAATCCAAGGGGTCATCACCGAATCCAGAGATATTCTTAATTTAATTAAACGATTTCGAGAGAATGATGACATTAAATCGATTGTCATCAGGATCGATTCACCGGGCGGGGTCATTGGACCATCTCAGGAAATCTACCGGGAAATCCGTAAAACAACACCAGAAAAGAAAGTCATCGCTTCCATGGGATCCGTTGCAGCTTCCGGGGGATACTACATCGCTGCAGCAACCAACGGCATTGTCGCCAACCCGGGTACCATCACCGGTAGTATTGGTGTTATCATGGCCTACACCAACTTTCGCGCGATTCTCGATAAAATCGGAATGGTCCCGGTGGTGATAAAAAGCGGCCCGTTCAAGGATATGGGATCCCCGACAAAAGATATGAGCAAGGAAGAAAAAGAGGTGCTGCAGGCATTTGTCGACCAGGCCCATCGACAGTTTGTCACGGCCATTGCCGAAGGCAGGAACATGGATATCGACCATGTCAAATCACTGGCCGACGGTCGGATATATACAGGGGAAGAGGCGGTAAAACAGGGTCTTGTGGATCGTCTTGGAAATTTTGAAGATGCTATTGAATGGGCAGGTCAACTGGGCGGTATCCAGGGCAGTGTCTCCACTGTTTACAAGAAAAAAGAAAAACTTTCCTTCCTCAAATACGTCATGGAATCTACCTTCCATGATATTGTCAACCGGATAACCCGTCAGAATATCTTCGGTGGATATCTGTATCGTCCTGAAACGGAATAAGCACTTTCTAATCGTGGTATTTGGCTTAGTTACAAATCATGTCCGCATCCGATCCTATGGTATCGACACAATAACGCGGCGTCCAAAACGAATGAACATCGAACATCGAACGTCCAACATCGAATGTTGAATTTGAAACATGAAGAAACAGTCGTTGGTATTGAACTGTAATAGCCAGCACATTTTTATAGCGACTCAACTTGAGTTCACCGACAAGTCTTGTTGCGGAGTACGTTTCAATATTCGTTTTCATTCGATGTTCGATGTTGGGCGTTCGATGTTGGACGTTCATCTTTATAAAATCATCATAGAAGATCCTGTATTCGCTCTCGAAATGATTTCGTCAGAGCTAATTACCTCTGACCATGTCCACAGGACGTGAGTTACTATGACGAACAAAAGCACCGGATACCTACCCCAGAGAACTGACATCCCCCAGTCCTTCTCGCAATACCTCAGGATAATCATCCATCAGCGATATGACACTGGATGGACGACCAGGCGTGGTGCCGCCGTCGATGACTATGTCAAGATGCGAATTAAGCCTGTCGTGGATCAGGGAAGGGTCCATTAAAACTTCACCATCGGGCAATGTCGCACTGGTTGACAGAATCGGATTCCCCAACGCTTCAGTGAGGCTAAAACATATTGGATGATCCGGGACGCGAATGCCGGCTGTTTTCCTTTTGGTCAGCATCATCCTGGGAACCAGCTTCGAACCTTCCAGTATAAATGTATAGGGCCCTGGAAGAAGTCTTTTCATGGTTCGGTAGGCATAGTTGGAAACCTTGGCATAAAGGCTGATATGTTTCAGATTGGAACAAATGAAACTGAAGGGTTTGTTTTTATGGCGCTGTTTGATCTGATAAACGCGTTCAATCGCCTTTTTATTCATGATATCACAACCAATCCCATAGAACGTATCGGTTGGGTAGGCAATGATGCCCCCTTTTTTTAAATGTTCAGCGACACGTCTGATAAGTCTTTCCTGGGGATTTACAGGATTGATCTTGAGCAGCATAATTCACCAATGGTTAAAATTCGAAGCACGAAATTCGAAATCCTAAACGGTTCGACAGGCTCACCGCCCTGAGCAACGTCGAAGGGCAATATCCAATGCCCCGAATTCGAATGTTCAAAACAAAGCCCAGCGTACAAAAGCACATGGGTTATGTTTGGGTCATTTGAGCATTTGATATTTGAATTTGTTTCGCATTTCGATATTCGGATTTAGAATTTATTACAACCGAATATGTAAAACGATAAACCCTTACAGGGTATGAACAGTGCCGGGCCCTCTGGACCCGGGAATCTACTATAGATGTACGGCAGATGTTTACTATGGGCCTTATAACCTGTCAAGTTGCGAAATAAAAGATTGCTAAAGAGCGTTCCATTTGCTATTCGAATCCAGGCCCGAATATACCAAATAGTGTATACACCCTCTTGAGAAACCATTACAGCTTGTGGAGGAGATACCCATGAAAACACCTTTCGAGGAATCTTTTTCTTTCGATGACGTTCTGCTGATTCCAAACTACTCCGATTTGTTGCCAAAAGATGTCAATATCAGTACACGCTTGACCCGCAACATCACCCTGAACATCCCCATCGTAGGAGCTGCCATGGATACCGTAACCGAAGCCAGGGCATCCATCTCCATGGCCAGGGAAGGCGGCATTGGATTTATTCATCGAAACATGAGCGTTCAAAGACAAGCGATAGAGGTTGATCGTGTCAAGAAATCGGAGAGCGGCATGATTGTCGATCCTGTAACCATAACCCCTGACCAGAAAGTGCATGAAGTTCTTACGCTCATGAAAGATTATCGAATTTCCGGTGTGCCGGTTACCAAAGGTGATAAACTGGTCGGCATCGTAACCAACCGTGACCTGCGATTTGAAACCGACCTGGAGAAAAAAATATTCGATGTGATGACAAAAGACAATCTCGTTACGGTTTCGGAAGGTATTTCTCTGGAAGACTCGAAGAAACTGCTCCATGAGCATCGAATCGAAAAACTTCTCGTTGTGGACAAGACCGGTCGTCTTACCGGCATGATCACGATCAAGGACATCGAAAAAATAAAGAAATACCCCAATGCCTGTAAAGACAAGATGGGGCGCCTCCGTGTGGGGGCTGCCATCGGCGTTGGTGATGACATGGAAGATCGGACCGAAAAACTGTTGCAGGCCGGCGCCGATATTATTCTCATCGACACGTCTCACGGGCATTCGGAAAACGTCATTCAAGCCGTTAAAATATTGAAAAAACGATTTGCTAACCTGGAGCTCATTGCAGGGAATGTTGCAACAGACAAAGGAGCGGACGATTTGATCCGGGCTGGTGTCGACGGTGTCAAAATTGGCATCGGCCCCGGTTCCATCTGTACCACACGAATTGTTGCCGGTGTCGGTGTGCCGCAGGTCTCCGCTATCATGAACTGTCGGTCAGCATCCAGCAAAAGCGGCGTTCCCCTGATCGCTGACGGCGGCATAAAGTTTTCGGGAGACATTACCAAAGCCATCGGTGCCGGTGCGCATTCCGTCATGATCGGGGGGCTGTTTGCCGGTACCGACGAAAGTCCCGGTGAGTCCGTATTTTTTCAAGGAAGGAGTTACAAGGTGTACAGGGGAATGGGATCTTTGGAAGCCATGAAAAAAGGCAGCATTGATCGTTATTATCTGGGAGAAGAGGAAGAAGATGACAAGCTGGTTCCGGAAGGAATCGTCGGGCGCGTTCCATATCGCGGTACGTTGACTGCAAACATTCAACAACTGGTGGGAGGCTTGAAAGCGGGCATGGGATACCTGGGCTGTCAAACCATTCAGGAGGTCAGGGAAAAGGCGCGCTTTATGAAAATCAGTGCCGCCGGTCTGCGCGAAAGTCATGTCCATGACGTTATTATCACCAAGGAAGCCCCTAACTATAGACTTGATTAAATGAAAGGTTCCAGCCATAAACTCACTTGAACCCTTGACCCCTCGAACCCTGTATGCTGGGAAGCTGGGATGCTCGAAGGCTGGGATGCTGCTGTCTGCTTATTGCTCTCAGCCACCCTCGGACCCTCGAATCCTTGAACCCTTGAACCCTATTGGTTGAACATTATGACCAACACCCTAACAGACTTCGTACACCTACACGTCCACACCCAGTACAGTCTTCTGGACGGAGCTATCAGATTCGATGAACTTTTTAAAAGATCCGCCGAACTCGGTATGAAAACCGTCGCCATAACCGATCATGGTACCATGTTCGGCTGTATCGAATTTTATGAAAAGGCTTTAAAATCAAATATAAAACCCATCATCGGTTGTGAGTGTTATGTGGCACCCAGGAGTTTGTCAGACAAGACCCCCCTGGACCACAAAGGAATTTCCCACCTCATTTTACTGGCCGAAAACAATGAAGGCTACAAGAATCTCTGCAAACTGGTATCCACCGCCAGAATCGCCGGTTTTTACCACAAACCACGCATCGATAAGGCCTTGTTGCAAAAATACAGTAGCGGCCTGATAGGCCTTTCAGCCTGTCTGAACGGTGAAATACCAAGAATGATCACCGCAGGGAATATGGATAAAGCAGATGATGCCGCCCGACAATACTGTCAAATTCTTGGCGACGGAAACTTTTATCTGGAAGTTCAGAACAATGGTATCGACATCCAGGAAAACGTGAACCAGGCCTTGTTCGACATGAGTCATCGCCTCTCCATACCCCTGGTGGCAACCAATGACTGCCATTATCTGAACCGGGAAGATGTCAAAGCGCATGATGTGCTTCTATGCATCCAGACCGGCAAGACCGTACAGATGACAAACAGGCTTAAGTTCGGAACTACCCAGCTTTATTATAAATCCAAGCCTGAAATGTTCGCCTACTTCAAGGACTCTCCTGCCGCTATTGCCAATACTGTAAGTATTGCAGACCGGTGCCATGTCGATTTTGATTTCAAAACCTACCATTTCCCAAAATTTGAAACACCGCCCGGGCAGGAGGAATCGGATCTGTTTGAAAAGAAGGTGCGGGAAGGTTACCAGCGCATCCTCAAACGCCTGAAGCATCAGGACCCCGGCATAGATGTACCTGTCTATGATAAAAGGATTGATTATGAAATAAAACTGATCAAGGAGATGGGGTTTTCAGGTTATTTTCTGATCGTTGCCGATTTTATTCATTATGCCAAAGCAAATGACATTCCCGTGGGGCCGGGCAGGGGGTCCGCCGCAGGAAGCCTTGTGGCATACTCTCTGGGAATCACCAACCTCGATCCCATCAAATACGGCCTGATATTTGAACGTTTTTTAAACCCGGCACGTAAAAGCATGCCTGATATTGATGTCGACTTTTGTATCAACGGCAGGGAACGCGTTTTCAAATATGTTGTCGAGAAATACGGAGGGGGAGAGAAAGTCGCCCAGATCATCACCTTTGGAAAACTGAAAACACGTGCCGTCATCAGGGATGTGGGCCGGGCTCTGGACATTCCGCTGCACGAAGTGGACAGCATCGCGAAAATGGTTCCGGACGTCCTGAATATCAGTCTTGACGAAGCCCTCAGACAGGAACCAAGACTCAGAGAGCTTACAGAACAGAAACCGGATATTGCAGAACTGATACAAATTTCCAGGGTTCTTGAAGGCTTACCAAGGCACGCTTCAACACATGCGGCAGGGGTGGTCATCGGCGATAAACCCCTGGTAGACTATCTGCCCCTTTACACGGGGAAAAAGGATGAAGTCATTACCCAGTACGACATGAAAATTGTCGAGAAGATAGGACTGGTCAAATTCGATTTCCTTGGGCTGCGAAACCTCACCGTCATTGCCAATACGTTGAATCTGATCTCCCTTCAGGGCAAAGAGCCACCGGACATGGACCATATCAAAGATGATGATCCCGCAACATATGCACTTTTATGTTCCGGAGATACCACCGGTGTGTTCCAACTCGAAAGTTCAGGGATGAAAGATCTGCTGACCCGTCTGCGACCGGAATTCTTCGATGATGTGATTGCCCTTGTGGCTTTGTATAGACCTGGTCCTCTGGACAGTGGCATGGTTACTGATTTTGTTCAGAGAAAGCACGGCAGAAAGGAAGTCAATTACCTGGTCCCGGAGTTGGAACCCATATTGAAAGAAACCTACGGGGTAATCGTATATCAGGAACAGGTCATGAAAATTGCCGGCGACCTGGCAAACTATTCCATGTCTGAAGCCGACGATCTCCGAAAAGCCATGGGAAAAAAGATCGTAGGGATCATGGCCAAACATCAGGAACGTTTTATCAGCGGTGCCGAGGAAAACAACATCCCTTCCAAAAAAGCTGCTGAAATATTCGGTCTCATTTCTAAATTCGGCGGATATGGCTTCAATAAATCTCACAGTGCCGCCTATGCGTTGATTGCCTACCAAACCGCTTATCTGAAAGCCCATTTTCCTGTGGAATTCATGGCGGCACTGCTGACAAGCGAGATGCATTCCTCCGATGGTGTCGTCAAATATATTTCAGAATGCAAAAGTCACCACATCCCGATACTGCCACCCGATATCAACGAAAGTGAAAAAGAGTTCGTTGTATCTGGGTCGGAAATCCGTTTCGGACTTGCCGCCGTAAAAAATGTCGGAGAAGGTGCTATCGAATCGGTTCTCGAATACAGGGATGAGCAGCCCTTTTCGTCCATCTTCGATTTCTGTGAGCGGGTTGATCTTCGCAAAGTCAACAAGCGGGTGCTCGAAAGCCTGATCAAGAGTGGTGCATTTGACACCTTCGATTTAAAGCGCTCGCAACTTTTTGCCGGCCTGGAAGATATCCTCGAATATGGTCAACGGGTCCAGCGTGAAAAGGCAGATCCTCAAATGGGACTTTTTGGGACCGGCGAAGATCAGCCCGCCATCAATCTGCCATCTCTACCGGAGATCGAAGAATGGGATCAAAAGCAGTTGTTGACGTTTGAAAAAGAATCTCTGGGCTTTTATATTACAGGACATCCGTTAAACCGTTTCAACGACATTATCGACAAATATGCCACAGCCGACTCCATCTCCTTGAAAGAAATGCCTGACAATTCCGCTGCTAGACTTGCTGGAATCATCCGTAATACCAAGATAATTACCACCAAACGAGGGGACCTTATGGCTTTCGTCACGGTGGAAGACATGAACGGGTCGTTTGAAATTACGGTCTTTCCCAATCTCTATGCAACCACCAGTCACCTGATGACCGCGGACACAGCCATCCTGGTGGATGGTCAGGTTCAGAAAGATGAAAAAAGCATCAATCTCCTGTCCAATCATATTATTCCAATCCAGAAAGCGGAAGAGACCTGGACAGTGAGCATTCACATAAAGCTGGACATTGCCAACACGAACAGAAAACAGCTTGAAACCCTGCACAGCGTTTTCAAAAACCATCCAGGCGCCTGCGAAGCCTATATTCACATGCAGGACCCGGAAATGACGGAAGCCGTTATTGCACTGCCGGAATATTTGCAACTGCAACCACGGGCCTCACTGAGAAAAGAGATCAATGCGTGTCTCGGATATCAAGCCTACGAGAGTGTCTGCAGCAAAGCAGGGACCCTCAAAGACAGAAACGATCAGAATGGACGATGGAAACCAAAAAGATGACAGTAACCGATTTAATGATATTTCCAGTACTTCTGGCAGGCGGATCAGGAACACGCCTCTGGCCGATCTCCCGAGCACAGGCGCCAAAGCAGTTGGCCGAAATAGGCGGAGAAACATCTCTTCTCCAGGAAACCATCCAACGACTTCACCCTGCGCTTTGTCTCGATAATGTTCGGGTGGTCTGCGGGAAAGCACACTGTGACGAATCTTCAGAACACCTTGCAGCCATAGGATTGACAACAGAGGATATAATAATCGGTGAACCGGTCGGCCGTAACACGGCACCGGCTATCCTCCTGGCAACCTTGAAAATTCTTGACCAGGCATCCATCCAGGATGCTCTTTTATTTGTTCTGCCGGCAGACCATGTCATCGGGGATGTCGCCCGATTTCATGAAAGAATCAGCAAGGCAATCGATCTCGCTCAAAAAGGATATCTGGTCACATTCGGTATTCAACCCGATTATCCAGAAACCGGGTATGGGTACATCGAAGGGAGGGAATCTGTTTCCGGAGGCGGACTTGCCATCGAAAGATTTGTTGAAAAACCGGATATAGAAACAGCCAGGGCTTATATCGAAGCCGGCAATTTTTTCTGGAACAGCGGTATGTTTGCTTTCATGGCATCCAGCATTTTGAACGAGTTCAAGCGGTTTGAACCCGATATGACTGCAAAAATGTCGGCAATCGTCAAGAAAGGCGGGCCCATTTCGAGAGATGCGTATCAAGACCTTGCGAGCATATCCTTCGATGTTGCGATTATGGAAAAAACATCAAGAGGTGTGGTCTTGCCATCAAACTTCGGTTGGAGCGACATTGGAACGTGGAGCTCCCTGTATGACAGCATGCCTAAAGATGGTGACGGCAACGTTATTACAGGGGACGTGACCTCATATAACACCAAAAACTCTCTGATCATCGCCAAAAGCCGTCTGGTAGCCGTCAATGACATTTCAGATGCCACCATTGTCGAAACACCCGATGCCGTGTTTGTTTCCAACCTGAAAACAAGCAGGAACGTCAAAGATATCGTATCGATATTGAAACAGCAAGGCCGGAGGGAATGCCAGGTTCATCTCCTGCAGACCTATGCATGGGGATCCATCCAATACCTGGAAAAAACCGACAAGCTCCATGTCGCTAAATTGTTGATCAAGCCCCATGCCACCTATCAAAAGGTCCCGTGCCGACCTGAACGCTGGCACATCTGCCTGCAATCAAGCGATGCCCAAATTACCCATGCCGGGAAACAACATGAGTTGCGGTCAGGAAATTCCATGTCTCTGGACGTGCAAAGTGAAATAGCAATACAGAATTCAGGCAATAACGACTTATTGGCCATCATCACACATTAACAGGAAACTTCATCAGATGAAAGTACCACTGCTTGACTTAAAGGAACAATGCCGTCCCCTCTTTTTTACCAATAACAAATACGCTAAACAATATTATTCCCATATCAAATTTTGACTTGGTCTTAGTTCCATGTTAAATATACCGTACGCTAATTTTTACCTATAGGGGTTGTCATGGAACCCCACGGGCAAGCCCGTGGTATTCTGCGAAGGCGGATAAATATGTTCTGAATAAGTCTCTCAGCTCAAGGGGATTCCATATTTACGGAGTAACCGGAACGTTATTTTGACAAATGCTATAAGGTGAGGTTTTACAAACATGTTTTTATTTCTCCGGAGGTTAAAATGAAGTGGATACATTATATAGGACTGACCATTATACTGATCCTCACGATCGTATGGGGTTGTTCATCCGATGAAGAAAAAAAGCTGGCGCACTTTGAAAAAGGGAATGCATATTTTGAAAAAGGCGAGTACAAAAGTGCCGAACTTGAATTCAAGAACGCTGTCCAGATTGACCCGGAATATGTCGCCGCACATGTCGCACTTGGTGAAACCTACCTTAAATTAGGAAATTCCCAGGGTGCGTTCAGAACCTACTCCCGCGTTATCCAGCTGGATGAAAACAATACCGACGCCCAGTTGAAAATGGCAACGTTTTATCTGCTTGGTAAACAGACCGAAAAATCCAAAGAGCTCCTGGATAAAATTCTCACCGGGGATCCCGACAATATCGATGCCCTCTTTTTAAATGCAGGACTTTTTGATCTGGATAAAAAACTGGATGAAGCTGAGAGCGTGTTCCGCAAAATTATTCAGCTCGATCCTAAACAGACACGTGCATACATGGGACTTTCCCGCATACTTGCCAGAAATGGACAGCTCGACCTTGCAGAAAAGTACCTTGTCAAAGCCGCGGAAATCGATCCCAAGGACATCAAACCGCGTCTCATTCTTTTCAATTTCTACAGAAGTAAAAATGAATTTATAAAAGCTGAAGCGATTCTGAATGAATCCATAAGGACGAATCCTGACAATGCCGAGCTGTTGATCTACCAGGGAAATTATTTTGCACAGCGCAAAATGAACCGGAAAGCCGAGCTTTCTTATGCGGCCGCCATCGAAAAAGAGCCGGACAACATCCGGTCCTACATGGTTGCAGCCGCTTTTTATGAAATGACGGGAAATAACGAAAAGGCGCTGGGGCTTTACACCAGAGCACTCGATCGTCAACCAGACGATATTCGTGTCAAAAACACCATTGCCGGATTTCATCTCAAGAATAAAAATCTGGATCAAGCTGAGTCGGCCATCGCCGCTATACTCGAAGAACGTCCTAAATACTTTCCAGCCCGGTTGTTAAAGGGAGAACTGCTGGTCCAAAAAAGGCAGTTCGACAGCGCCATCGAGATATTGAGCCAGCTGGTGGAAGAGGAACCCCGATCATTCAGAGCGCACTATTTTCTGGGCGTCTCCTATCTTGGCAAAGGTGACAGCAACATGGCAAAGTCATCCCTCGGAAAAGCCATTGAGTCCAATCCGCGTTTTCTAAAAGCCAAACTTCTCATGGCCGAAATTTACTTGCGGCAACGTGATTTCGAGCTTGCCAAGAAAGAGAGCATTGAAATACTTGCGTTATCACCGGACAATTATCAGGCAACGCTGGTATTGGGAAACACGAACCTGTTTCAAAAAGATATCGACGGCGCCAAAGTAAATTTTCAGAAACTCATCACTTTAGATCCCAAAAATCCTACCGGGTATTTTCGCATGGGGTTGTTGCAACGATTAACCAAACAATATAAGGCAGCACTTGTAAATTTTGAAAAAGCATTGTCCATCAATCCAAAACTGATGGATGTGTTCACCAATGTCGTTCTCCTTCACACCGAGAAGAAGGAATTCAAAGCCGCTCTTGATAAATGCGACCGGCAAATCGAGATCATTGGTGATGTGCCGGCTGTGCTTGCAGTCATCTACAACCTTAAAGGAGGGCTTTATCTTTCCCAGAACATGCAGGACAAGGCGGAATCCGCCTTTAAAAAAGCGCTTCAGACAAATCCGGATTATCTCAGATCCTACTATGCTCTCGCACGGTTATACCTTTCAGGAAATAATCCGGACAAGGCCATCGCCCAGTATGAGTCAATTATTGAAAAAAACCCGAAACAGACCAGCGCCAATATGATGCTCGGTACGATCTATGACCTGCGGAAACAGTTCAACCTGTCCGAAAAACACTATCGTGCCGCACTTGACATCAAGCCTGATTTCGCACCGGCCGCCAACAACCTTGCCTACCTTTTGTCTATCCAGGATAAGAATATCGATGAAGCCCTGGGGTACGCCCAAAAAGCCAAAGAACAACTCCCGGAAGAACCGAGTGTCATGGACACACTGGGGTGGATCTACTACCAGAAAGGTCTCTATGACAGTGCTATCAGCGAATTTGAAGACAGTCTGGAAAAGCTGCCCGACAACCCGACCGTCAACTATCACCTTGGCATGGCATACTATCAAAAGGGAGATAAGACTGGTGCCAAAAAACAACTCGAAAAAGCGATACGTCTTGATAAGAATTTCGACGGCGCTGATGAAGCAAGGTCGGTTTTATCCAAGTTATAAAATCGTGGGTAACGACTTAGTCCCTTAACTGTAAAATTTGTGTGTTGTTGTGGCAAAAACAATAAAACCATCACGAAAATACGAAATCTGAAAAACACGAAAATAATGAAGACCCATGCAGCAGACTGCGACCGTAAGGAATTCTGTCTATTTTTGGATTTGCAGTTCATGGTCTTTTTCGTGGTTTCGTACTTTCGTTATTTCGTGATAAAAGATCTTTTTCTTTCCCGGATCCTCTGGGTTGGTGGGCTTTCATGAAGTATTTTCCATTCAAGATATTAATCCTGTGCATTCTCATGCCGCCGGTACTATATATCGCTTCTGTCCAGATGCTCGAAAAGAAACTCCAATCCCTGTATAGTGATGAGATTGAAGAGATCTATATCGGAGACACCCGTCCTCTGTTTGAAGGCAGGCTCACCATAGCCGATGCCATTAACCAAAATATCGACCGCTACATTCAATCAAAAGTGCTGCTTTCCTGGGGTGTCAAAGCTTCTGTAACCGTAACCACACGCTCGAATACCATTGTATATCCAGGCACGTTCAGTCAAGAAGAGATGCCCAATTCGGCAACCCCGTCCATACAGATCGCCAAGGAGAATTACGCTGCGTTAAATGAAGGATTCACCGTGATGGTGGATGCCCAAGTCGCACTCGATCAGTTCATTTCCTATGCCATGCTGATGACATTTATCTTCCTGTCGATTATGATATTTTCATTCTATTATAGAAGGGGTTCCCGAATAGCCGTGATGGAAACCAGCCATATTCAAGATGAAATCGATCGCCTGTCAAAGAAGGAGCGAACCCATCAAACCAAGCTCGGTACCTTGAACGAGCAAAGAAAGTATCTTTCCAACGAGTTGCGAAAAACCAGGAAAATATTTGATTCTGAAAAAGAAAAAGCCAGCAGAACCGAAGATGAAATGATCGATGAAATCGTAATATTAGAAAAAAGCATGCAAGAAAATCTTTTCCTTCAAAAGGCACAAGAAGAAGAGCTCAATGTCCTCAAGGATAGAATATCACAGTATGAGAAAGGAGAGCTCAAAAGTAATAAACAAAAAGTTAAGGCTTCCGAAGTCGTCCAAAAACGATTTAGAACGCTCTACAAAAACCTCCTTGTTCATGATCGAGCGATCAGCGGATTTATTTTACTGACGCCGGATTTACAATTGAAAGCCGAAGAAATTATGCTTCAACTCCATGATGACCCCAAGCGTGTACCGATCAAGAGAAAGGTTTTCGGCAAAAAAAACAGGGAAACCGTTTTCGAGGTATTGTTTTCCTACAAAGGTCGATTGTACTACCGGAATACACATGAACAAAAAGTGGAAGTCGTTTCCATCGGCACTAAACACACACAAGGCAAAGACCTGACTTTTTTGGACCAACTCTAAATGTATCTATCATATTACCAACTTACCCGGAAACCATTTCAGATCACTGCGGACCCGAACTTCCTGTGGCTTGGAGATAAGCACAAGGAGGCACTGGCGGTTCTGAGGTACGGACTGATGGATAACATGGGATTTCTCCTGCTTACGGGAGATGTGGGTACCGGGAAGACGACGCTGATCAATGCGCTGGTAAACACCCTTGGCGAGGAGATAATTGTCACGACTCTGCTCGATCCGGGGATAGAGAAAGACGATTTTTTCTCATACCTCGGCAAGGCATTCCAGCTGCCGCATGCGTTTTCCAGCAAAGGAGAGTTCGTTCACAATTTCACTGACTTTCTGAACCGTGCGCATGGCGAACGAAAAAAAGTACTGCTGATCATCGACGAATCTCAACAACTCAGTCAGGAATTGCTGGAAGAGATCCGATTGCTCTCTAATATCGAAAAGCAATCGACCAAACTAATCAACATCTTCTTTGTCGGACAGATCGAATTCAACAGCATTATCCTGGAACCCAAAAATAGAGCCTTACGTCAACGAATTTCAGTCAATTACGATCTGCAACCCCTGTCTGCCAAAGAGACGGGGAAATATATTCACCATCGCCTCAAAGTAGCAGGCGCCTCCAAATCGCTTTTCAATTCTGCCGCTATACGGGAAGTCTACCGGTTTTCCAAAGGCTATCCGCGTCTTACCAACATTATCTGTGACCGAGCACTGGTAACGGGCTTTATTGGTGAGTCCAAAAAAATTGGACCAAAAATTATCAAGGAGTGCGCGAAAGAACTGAAATTGCAGAATCAGAAAAGCCGACACAAAAAGGAAAAGAGCCAGGATAAAACAGCACCGTTAGCAGATCGGCAAAAATATTCTTCAAGATTCCGAAGCCCGCTTATTGAAAAGGTATTATATACGATTTTAGCATTATTGATTGCAACCTGGGTTGCTATTGCCGTTTATTATTATTACCCACAATATTTCCTGTTTCATGGTAAGCCGACACTTCAAGAGACCAACCCAACCTCCCTTTCAGTGGAAAGTGATCTGATTGAATCCGGAGAACAGACAATCATCCCGGAAAAGTTAAAACCCACAAAAGCAACCCAAGAACAACCATCCGAGATGGCAGCATCAGAAAGCTATCTCGATATTCAGCCCGACTCAAACGACAACCCAAAACAGTTTAATATGCCGGACCAGCATGTGGTTATCCGTATAGAATTCGACAGCAACAATGAGCTCAACATGAATGGCATTGAGACACTTGACAACCTCAGTTCTGTGCTACACAACCACCCACACCTTGAAATCGCTATTAAAGGCTATTCTAAAAGCCGTGGAAGTAACCGCTATAACAAAAAAATGTCTGAATTCACAGCCAATATCGTAAAGGGCTATCTGGTGGGCAAAGGTGCTTCACCGCATCGGATTGAAACAATGGGGATGTGGGTTATCGATTCGGATTCGAATATCCCAACAACTGAAACGCAAAAAAATGTTCAATGGGTTGAAATTCAATTCAAGAATCCTTAGCGTGGTCTAATCAATGTGCCAATCAGGCAGGAAATGAGACCTACAAAGGCTAAATACATAAACTCTTTTGATGGTTCCATCGTTTTAATGAAATTATCCACTATAGTTTCTGCCGGTACGGAAATATATCTCGCAGCAACAGAAGATACCATGATGAGGGCAAAAACTGCCGACCCAATTATTATGCTTGAAAATTGCTTCATAAGAACCTTCCCATTGAGCATTCTTGTATCGTTAATTCATATCCACGAATAAACACTTATAGACATGGAGAAGCAATTTTTATGCCGCAGGTTAGATATCGGCATAATCAGATAATATAACAGGTAGTTAAATCAACCTAAGTCCAACAGGTATATTAATATTAGGAATTACATTACATAACTGAAGGGTATTAAATGACTTGATCAGCCATCCATATTTAACCCTATGGTGAGCGCTTATATTGGGAGTCCTTGCAAACGATAGGGTAAAGAATTCATCGTCAATTTTCATGAAATGTTCGGGCTAATCCGGGAGGTACTGTTTGCTCCAGCTTTCGGATACCACACCAGCATCCAGCATTTCAGTAATTTCCTGATCGGAAAACCCCAGCTCTTCGAGTATTTCCCTTGTGTCTTTTCCGTCTGTCAAGCGCTTTATAGCAGCGATAAAGCGGTCCGGACCCTTTAATATGACGCCCACTGATTTCGTTAAACGGTTCACGACTTTCATAATCATACATAAAAGGAGTCTGAAGAAGCTGTCCGGCTGCCGCTAACGAGGCTCGGGCAACGTCTGCTTCACCTGTTTTCCTGTGTTTATACAGGCTGGTAGCCACAGCAAAGGCACCGGCAAAACCTGTCAGCACATCGATGGTTCCCAAGTGGGCGTGCTCTTCCGGCGTTTTGATAGATCCGCGGAAACAATCAGATCATGAACAATCGTCATATCCTGGCTTTTTTTAAGATCAAGTACGATGCTTTTCTTTCGTCGATTCAGTGTGTCCATAGCAGGAGAATCCCATCGCGGTCCGCCCGGAGGAACGATACGAATTACTTCGGCTCCCTGATCTGCAAGTATTACGGCGGTAGCAGGACCCGCAATATATTGACCAAAATCAAGGATCCTGATGTTCTGTAACGGTAACGTCATGCAATTTCCCTTTAGTCACCTGTGCTTTAAATAACGTAATGTCTTTATAGAAATACCTATTGCCAAATTCACCAGTATTTGAGATTTATATGAAGTTTAGATTAAAATCAAATGCTGGGATGCTTTACACCCTTTGTATATTCGTGCGTGTCGATC
>Ga0190293_1000280_pt1 | contig 17976 bp, 7 predicted proteins | sample 48693001_MG_FD_161671 | JGI IMG/M metagenome (GOLD analysis project Ga0190293, IMG submission 161671) | Hydrothermal vent microbial mat bacterial communities from Southern Trench, Guaymas Basin, Mexico - 4869-30-0-1_MG | ecosystem: Environmental > Aquatic > Marine > Hydrothermal vents > Microbial...
CCGGTTTTCTACCGCCCGAAAAACAGAGGCAGCAACCTTTTGATATAGTGCGGATTCTCCAAACCAACCTTCATTGGTAATATTGAGCATGAAATTCGCACCCTCTTTTACGAATTTTCTAAACAGATTCGGGAATGCGCCTTCCGAACAGATCACCACACCGAATTTTGCGCCGCCCAATTCAAAAATCGTAAACTCGTTCCCCGGGACATCTCTGGCACGATTCTCCTTGGGAACTATGAATTCAGGCCATGGGATCGTATCTTCATAGGGGATGTATTCCCCAAAGGGTATCAGGAACATTTTTAAATACTGCCCCAACAGCCTCCCGGATGGAGAAAAAAACAGGGCGGTGTTACCGAATTTATTCTTATCAAAGGGCTCATCGGAAAACTTGGGATATTCGGAGCTTCCGATTAGAAAGTGACGGTCGGCCTTTTTTATCAAGGAAACAAGTTCCTGCTGAAGCGATAAATTTTTTAGGACCAACCCGGGTGTCGCAGCCTCGGGCCACACAACAAGATTCGGGTTTTCTTTCAGTGCTGCATGCGTCAATTGGGTGTATCTTCGCATAATGTCGCCGGCATATTTTCTGGTATCGCGCTTCATTTCTTTGTCGATGTTGCCTTGAATGACGGAGATCCGGATCTTCTTGCCACCGGCGGGTCTGGAAAGAACCGTCTTTCCATAAACGAAGGTCACACCTAACAGAATGAATACGATACAAAAAAGGAGCCACACACTTCTTTTGGACGGTGATTGACAATTGAGATATTCAGGTGGTTTTGCCTTAGACACCAGCATCAGAGCCGCTCCGGCAATGGCCGCATTTACCATCACAATCAGGAAACTGATACCGTAGCCACCAGTGATCGCTGCCGCCTGGATGATCTGAAGGTGCTGATACTGGGAATGACCCAGCACCGGAAACGGTAAGGACAGAAAAGAGACATTCGACCGAATATACTCCATTGAAACCCAGATGAACGGAGCACAAACAAGGGCCGCGGCACTGTGCCATCGATTGCAGACATACCCGTAAATCAATCCGAATATGCCGGTGTACAATCCGACTATCAGAGCTAAAATGACATGATGCGGAAGCTGATAACCCGGTGCTGCAAATATCCAGTCATAAATAACTGCCGAAGATATGATACCGCACAGGTAGGATAACGTGAAGCCTGAAACCACCCGTCTGCCGGATATCGTTATCAGGAGCGGAACAAGCGCGATCCATGCCAGCCAGGCGATTTCATTCGCAGGAAGGGAAACGGCCAGCAACCCAGCCGACAAAAAAGACAAAAAAAAAGAGACCGCTATTGAAATAATCCTGGTCTTCACGTGTTGATTATCCCTCGACGTTCACGACGATAATCGTAATATCATCGTGCTGGGCCGCACCCGCTGCAAAATCGTCTACTCCCTCGATAATCTCTTTGAGAAGTGCTTCCGCATTCAAGGCCTTTGACTGTTGTATGATTTCCTGAAGTCTCTCGAAGCCGAACATTTCGGAGGCCGGGTTCATGGCTTCCACGATGCCGTCTGTATAGAAAACCAGTTTGTCACCTGATGCCACCTGAACCTGCGTTTCCTGGTAATCGACTTCTTCCAGTATGCCGAGGGGGAATGTGTCGCCGATGGTCTCCACCAGATCGGCCGTTTCCGCCCCTGCCCGGAGGTGAATCGGTTGGGTCTGTCCGGCACTGCACATCTGAATCCGCTTTTCTTTGGCATCCAGGACCGCATACAGAAGAGCCACAAACATGCCGCTCTTGATATCTTTTTTCGTACGCCGATTTGCCCGGATCATGATGTCTGCAACAGAAAAATTCTCTTCCGACAGCATTCGGAATATGCTGCGGGAAGCCGACATCACCAGAGCGCCGGAAACACTTTTTCCGGTTACGTCACCAATAACCAGACACGCCTTATCAGCTCCCATTTCGATAAAGTCATAAAAATCACCGCCCACTTCCATGGCAGACATGGAGTAGGCTGCAATTTCAAGTCCCTCTACCCTGGGGCACTCTGCCGGCAGCATGCTCACCTGGAGATCTTTTGCGATACTGAGCTCTTCCTCCATGCGCTCTTTTTCGATTACTTCTTCCAGCATGAAAGCATTCTCAAGCGCGACGGCCCCCTGGTTTGCCAGCGTATTGAGCAGGTTGATATCTTCCCTGCGATAAAATTTGCCGGATTTTTTATCGCCCAGGGATATCAAGCCGGTCACCCGGTCTTCATAAATCAGGGGTATGATCATGGTGGCATTCAAACGCTGAAAAGTCTTTTCATAGGACGCCCTGTTTTCCTCAAAAAAAGAATCTTCCCGGACATCGTAAATGGTGACCTCTTTTTTTCTTTCCGCTATTTTTTGAATCAGAGGATCCTCATAAGAGATATCGATTTCTATCCTATTTACAAGAGTCCCACTTGGATCAGATTCATCTTGTTTCACGTTTTCCAGCGTGTCCGGCATTGTAACGGATCCAAGATCCGTTCCCGGTAAAAAAAATTCGCCTCTGGCATTGATACATTCATAATCCCGGGTTTGCCGATTCATCAGCATGACACAACCGGAGTCGATGAACAGGGCTCCCAGGGCCGTGTCCATGATACTTGTGCCGATTTCATCAAGCTTCAACAGGGAACGCATGGTTTCGCTGATTTTCTGGACGACCTCCTGGTAGTTGTATTCCAGGCGGTAAAAGAGGCGATCCACAATAGCTTGAATGCGATCCCGGAGCGGGTTGAACACCAGGATAACCCCCAGTGTAAATAAAATCGGGAATATCTTGGACTGGGATAGTTCGTAATGGCCTAAGAACATATTGAGCACCAGACTGACACAGACGTAGGCACCAATGACTACGGTGGTTACAATGATATAGCCGACTGTTCGTTTGATGATGGTATCCGCATCGAACAGGTTGTGTTTTACGATGGAATAGGCGATGGAAGCGGGAAAAAAAACGACGAAAAAAGAGAGCAGGTTCCAGGGAAAATTAATTTTGATAAAAAAGACCAGGGTCATGATGATGTCCGGTGGACCGAACGAAATGAGAACCCCCCAGAAGATCACCCGCGCCCGTTGTTTTGCCTGTATGGTGGATGCTTTGAAGCGTGTGTGAACGATCAAAGCAATCATGCCGACCACGCAAAGCAGGGTACATATCCGGTTGATTGATCCGAGTTCTTTATAGGTGGGAAACCAGGACCAGGCCCCACCGCTGAAAATATCCTGAAAGATGGTGAAATAGACCTGGAAAGCGACAATCAGAATCACGGCTGGTACATAAATGAGATATTCCAGCGCGGGAAATTTCTCCAGGATACGTTTTCTTTCCGGGAAAATAAGAAACAGATGCAGGAAGTTGAAGGCATAGAGTGTATTGATGGTATAGAAAAACGGAACAAGAAAATAGGAAGTCTGGTTCTCCAACCCGGCAAGAATCATGGTCCCCAGGGTAAAGCACAAGACCAGAAACGTCCAACTGGTGGGGGTGTTGGGTTTGAGAAAGTAGACGATAAACCCCATGATATAGAGAATAAATCCCACCAGAAAGGGAACTAAAAAGACATTGAGAAAATCACTGATATCGAAAAGAGCAACCGGAACCACCACTTCACGAATCTGGCCCTGGGATTCAACCCGGTAGGTGGCCTCGCTCCCTACGGATTTCTTTCTCAGAGTGTTTACCAGATCGGCGCCTTCGGTTATTGGCTGGCTATCCACTGCAAGAATACGTTCTCTAAATTTAATACCGGCATGGGGCCCGGGCCAGTCTCTTTGGCCGGAAGCGGAAACAAAGGTGTCTTTGTAGACGAGAAACCCGGCAAAGGGCCGGTTGAACCACGACAACGCCGAAATCCAGGTGACGATGCAGATGAGCAGCATGAACCCCGTCAGCATGAAAAAGAAAATTGTAGCAAGCCTGCCGCGTGCGTACATCTCATCTCCCGGAAATTCTATGGAATGGAGTGACTAAATAGGCTTCTGAAGGTGATATTCTAATACCTTGCCTCTATCGAGCGCAAGAGAATTATACAGAACTATATTTTCAATCAAGACTCAAATAATGAAAGAAAAAAACCGTTGCACCTAAATAAAATTGTCGGTTACAGATAACCGACAATTTGTTGTAGCCCATGAATGGTAAAGGAAGTTATGGTTTCATACGCAAATTCATTAAGCAACGACCCGATCATGGTAGGCAGAAACAATCCATGCCCCCTCACAAATAACATTTTGATATTTATAGAGAATTACAACATATATCACTCCTGCATCCTCAGAAATGCAAAGAAGGCTAAATTCAGGATCTGACCCGGCATGACGTTGTTGGGGTCTATTACTGCCGGTGCAACAAACAGTTGATTGTTGAAACTATTTGCATTCAGTTATGTCTTTATTTGCAACGTTGTCAAGAATGACAAATTGAATCTGGGCATCAAAAGACACTAGATCGCTGTCATCTTCTTTGTGATAATTCTTAACTTTTGTGATGATCGCGGGACAAGGCAATCCAAATATTTTACTTGGTTGAAACCTCGTATAGACTATTTGTGATTCAGTTGGCGGACAAGGGCTTATCGGCTGCACTTTAAGACTCCACTTGTCCACAGCTTGTGTATTGACGACACAGCCTTCAATTTTCTTTACTCTAACATTTGCGGCGGGACCCGCCGAACAATCAATCACAGCAACCGCCCACATGGTCGGGCCGACGATTTTTTCCGCTACATTATTGGTCCCGGGAGGTTCCGCTGCTAGGAGAGAGGGAACCGGACCGGCAGCGATCATTGCCACGGCAATTACCAAAACGAGTAATAGTTTTTTAGCCATCATGAAAATTCCTCCTTTGTTCACTATTGATATTCGATTATTAGTTTTCAAATGCTGGGTATGCTACATTTGAACAACCGTCCTGGTTGCATACCTTATAATACAACGGATCCGGCAGGCTCTTTCCCAAGCTATCCGTATAGGAACCGCCAGAAACTGTCGTTATTTTATCCTCAACTCTATAAACATCCACGTTCGTGGCGCCGCTCCAAGTGAGGTCGACATAGTACTTTTTCCCTTGCTGGTGGGCAACCGCATCCAGGGTAATTGTACCTCCCGGCCCTCCGTCCGTGACCGTCACGGCCTGGTTGGTCGTATCGCTTTCGTCGTTGTTATCCGTAACCGTCAAGGTCACGGTGTAGGTGCCGTCCGACGAGTAGGTGTGAACAGGGTTTATACCCGTCGATATCCCCCCGTCTCCGAATTCCCAGCTCCAGGAAACCACCGTACCATCCAGGTCGGTGCTTTCATCGGTGAAAATAACTTCCCGTCTGTCAGTCGAGGCAAAAAATGCGGCCGTTGGGGGGATGTTCGGTACTGGCGGAACAGAACTTTGCGAAAAAGCGCCGTCATGATTGACGATGCTCTTCTGGCCGATGGTGATGTCCCGGGCGATGAAGCTTCCCTCCAACTCAGATCCCTCGCCGGATGCAAAACTTCCATTCCATGCCAGGATATTGGCCCGCACCTTGCTGCCCTGACCCAGGGACACGGCCGTGGAGCCCCCGTTGACATAGATCACCACGTCGCTGGCGCTCAGGCCGGACACCTCGGTAGGCCCCACGTAGGAGGACTTGGCACCGCCGGCCACTATCTGACCCTCGATACGGATCTCGGTCGGCCCTTTGCAGAACAAGGAGGAGTGCGAGTTTGTGGTCAGGTTTCTGAAGTTGTAAACGCCACCATTCAACATGAGCCTGGCATGGCTGCCCACCGTGACATCTCGGTAGTCTCCCGAATCCAGTTCCCCCACTCCTTGGGAGCCCACGATGAAATCATCTTTTTTATTATTACTCGGGTCAAACACGACCGTATTCCAAATATTCTCGAGCGCCTCCCATATGGGGATATCCAGCTCTGAAGTCGCTGCTCCGCGTATACTGCCGCCATTTGCCGTCAATTTGTCCCTATATTCGATGTTCCAGACCGACGCCGTCGTGTCCAGGTAGACGCTGTCTCCTTTGATAGTGGAGCCTTCGTCAACCCAGACGCCGCCGTCTAGGGCGACTTCAAAACCCGCTATGAGACAATCGCTGCATGTGTTGTTTGCGCCGACATCGCCCGTCTCTATTCTAACGTTATTGCGCAACCAAACACTGTTCAACCCGAAAACGGAAAACTCGCGAACGATATCCCCGAATAGGATGTAGTCTGTAAGACGGCCGCCACATTTCGGGGCCCATCCAGAAGTATTTTCGTCAAATGTGACACCCTTGTATTTGCCGTCGTATTGGGCAATGGCGACATAGATTTCGCCCGGGTCTGGCTTGGGCAGACAGGATGCGCCGTCCGGCAGGATCGCCCATCCGCCCAGGTCGGTATCGCCGCTGAAGAGTACTTTCAGATTTGTCCAAGCTCCTGACAAAGAAAATGTATCTGAATTAAAATCACTTTTCTCGACCTTAAAGACTCTCACTGGCACATTTGCCTGTGTCTTAATGTCCGATTTGCCGAGATCCTCCACGCGGATTTTCAGACGCGCCCCGTAATCAGGTACAATCATTATTCTCAGTTGGTTCGATTCGAGAGGAGAGTCGTACTTGGCGCGGTCATCCATCACGCCGCTCAAACCCTCCGCGGTTTTCACCGTGTACGGAAAACGCGAGAGGGTGACGACGGCCTGTATTTTCCACTCACCGGGTATTTCTTTCATGGTCGGAAAAAGAGATCGGATATCCGTGATTTCAACGGAGCGTATGAATCCCGGTTCAATCACGTCGGCCGGAACAGTTTCGATTTTCCCCCACGAGGCCGTGGGTTGCATGTCTTCGGGTGCGTCACCTTCCTGAACTGCCACGTGGTTCACACCGAAGGGGTCCGTGGCGATGAGATATTGCTCAATCTCAATCTCCCTTATGCCCCTGTTGGTGTTGACTGGCCACTCGATCTCGTTTTTTATGACGCCGATCAGGCCGATGGGCTCATCCATGAAATACTCTGAATCAGACTCGGTCCGGTAAAGGTTCAGGCTCAAGCCGGAAAAATGCCCCCAGCCTGGGTCCGGAAACAACAAGCCCGATAAAACAAAGAAAGCCATAAAGAAAGAAAGGCATCCCGACACTCTGATTTTATTGAATCGCTTCATTGAAAACCTCACGGCCTATCTCGTTATGTTGTGGATCCTCAGCAGGGATCGATATATGTCGCTCAAATTGCCGGCCCGGTCCCAGTTGTTGGAGTACTTGTACATCAGGCACTCCGGATCGTTGGTGTGCATGGGCCCGGCCAGTGCGTGCCCCACCTCGTGAGTAATGGTGTGCACAAGCACTTCGTCCGAATCGTATTCATTTATGTCATTAAGGATATCGTCATCGTCTGGATCCGATGCCACGGGTAGCTCCACCTTGCCGTCGCCGTCGATGTCGAAGGGGTTGAGGTCCCCGCTGTAATTGGCCAGGCGCTGATCGCCATCCCAGTTGCCGTTCGCCGAATCCCCCATGATACCGTCGATGGGATCCATTTGATCCGACTGGTCCTCCACCACGTTCAAGGGGTTGAGCTTTCCGTCGGTAGAAGTGATGCTCCAGCCGGGAAAGTTCCAGGTGCTGCCGTCCTTGTAGGGCTTGTCATTGAAATAATTTTCCAGCGGGCTTTCCAGGGTGACCGCCAGGCCGTACATGCTCTCCTGGTTGCTGGTGGTCTGGCACCAGGCGTAACCCTTGGTGGACCAGCGCCAATACCGCGTGCCCAGCGGATTCTGCGGGCTGGGCGGGGTGGCCGAGATGAACTGAATGCTGCCGTCCTGGCCCCCGTAGGTCCCCGTGGGATCGCTGCGGACGATTAGGATGTTGATGTGCGGCATGGGCTTGCGAATCTTGTAAGTCCCGCTCCCGCTCAACGGGTATTCAAAATCAAGCGCAAGTTCATATCCGCTGACGTTCCAGTAGCCGACAGGTGTCCAATATGCATCCGGGTTGTTTGCATCATAATGGCTATCGAGCTTGAACTCCCACTCGTGCTTTGGCCAAGTGGCGGACCAGCTCGTTGTTCCGGCAGTACCCTGGATGATCTTGTCCTTGGCCGTGACCGACTCCACCGTCCCCAGACTGTGGTACACGTAGAAGGATCCGTCCTCGGTTGCGTCATGGCCCCATCCGGTGGTGTTGTGAACGTCGATGCCGGCGTTCAGGAAGGCCTTTCCCAGCCGGAAAGAATTGGACTCGAACTGATTCACGAGATCATACGGGTTCCCTTCGGCATCCCAGAAACCCTGGGCCCGGACAAAGAGGTCTTTCCGGAACGGGTTCAGTCGCAGATGTTTGAGCACTGGTTTTAAGGTATCGGGATCCATAAGTTCGGCATCCGTATACAAAATGCCCCGGTACTCCTCGAAGTTGCTGAAGCCGTCTCCTGGTGGCGCTGTGTAAGCTCCTTGGTTTTTAAAAATGATGGCGTCGATGTCCGCGTTGGGGTCGAGCGCAGTCGGGTCAACGACCTTGTCAGAATCACAGGATCCGTCATCGTTGAATTCCGTGCAGATCCAGGCATCCCCGATGCCGTTCTTGTGGGAGCCAAGGGGGAGCCACGTCTGCCCGATGTTGTTCCCCGCGCCATCGTCGGTAACCACCAGATTCGTCCTGCCGCCAAAATCCCAGGCGTGCAGAAAAACAATGTAGCTGTTTCCCACAGGCGATTTGAAAACCTTGCCCTGGCCGAAACAGTCCTCGCCGCCGCAGTTCCCCGGACCACTCTGGGGTGCTCCGGTCAGGCCGAAGTCCGGGCCGTGGAAGCGGTCGATGCCCTGGGCTTCCTCATAGTACCAGTCGGGGTATGCTTCATTGCCGTTGAGGTCGGCCGGGTCGGGGTCGTTTACCGCCCTGCCCGGGTGGCTGGAGGTCTGCTTGAGGCTAAAAACCGCCTGTGCCGGCAGCGCTCCGTAGTCCGGGTTCCAGGTGGCCTGTATCTCGAGCGTGTGACCGAACTTCGGCAGCCACGTGAGCGGGTCGTAGTCGTAGGGATTACCCAGGTCGTCGAAGGCACCCACCACTTCCAGAGCAAAAGCGATGGTTTGGGGGGTGGTCGGGGCGGTTCCGCGTTCATACTCGCACAGGTTATTACATAGGTCCCCATCGCCGTCGTCACCCGCTGTGTCCGCCAGAGGCGCCCCGGGGAAATACTGCTCTTCCCACCAGTTGGGAAGCCCATCACCATCAATATCGAGATTCAGGCAGTCTGGTATATAAAGTCCTATCTTTTCACCATTTTTATATTTATAGTCTTCCGAATAAGAATAGAGCGCTGGCGTATCGGCATCATCGTCTGGATCAGACCCGCAGGCAATCTCATCATCGTTTGCAAACAAATCGCCATCTGTGTCTATTTCATCCGCCACATTGGATGTGTGTCCTACCGAAAGGTCCTGTTCCACATTTTCGATACTCTCCGCTGCTTGTCTGGTGACCTCGATATCCTCGAAGCTATAATTCCCGAAAATATCGCGAGCCTCAATTTGGATACTATTCGGTCCCTCATTAAGTTCAATGGGGCCGGTCGTCCAGGAAGTCGTTCCTTCTGCCGTGCCTGTGGTGGTCCCATTTGACCAGGTTAAAATATCGATCGCTGTGTCGTCACTGGCAAAACCGCTGATGGTGATCGATTCCAATGCTGTTGAATATGTCCCCCCAGTGGTGGGGCTGATAATCGCAATGGTCGGAAAGGCACTTTCGCGGACAACAGTCAAACTGTCCTTTGCCTGATAGAGTTGATCATCCACTGTACCGTCGGCGGTCACAAGAATGACGTTGCTGCCGTCAGCCAGAGTAATACTTGAACGCCAAGTGCCGTCGCCGTTATCTATTACCGCGTCTCCGGTTGACACGCCAACAGTATCGGCATTGACAGAGAATATCTCGAGCGACAATGAATCTGCATTGGAGAAATGAGGGTTGTTCGACGGTTCGGTTACGGAAATATATACGGGAACCGTTGGGTCGGACCCTTCGTTGAATTCATCCAAGTTGCTGATGCCGTCACTGTCCGCATGCCCATCCGGCAGGAAATCATAGATATTATCTACAAACTTCAGTTCCCAGGAATCCGGCATGCCGTCCTCATCCTCATCCTTGAAAGACGAAATTTCAAACGCTCCCATATCCCATGAGAAGCCTTTGGGCCTGACAGCGCCGTTGAGATCGATACCCGGCTCCATCATGCTCGTGGCATCGATACATGCCGAGGTATATTTAAGCGTAAAGTCAGGATTATCAGGATCATCGGGATCACTAAATCGAGGATCCACCGAGATGTTGGTGGGCGGCAGATCAATCTGGTTGACCAAACCAATATTGTTTTCGATCAGGTTTGCGGGGTCGAAGGCGCCTTCGAGATATATGTCAACAGGAACCCCGGGCAAGCCATTGCCGTAGAGAATATTGTAGGCAACATGAGGGAGTGCGCCGTCTTCGAGCACAAGACCCGAAGTGTTTTTGGTGACCGTGTTGCTGGATATGGTAACATCCGAAACGAATCCAACGCGAATACCTTCTGGATTGCCAAAAATAAGGTTACCGATGATATCGACACCAGCAGCCTCATCAACGTATACACCATGGCAGCCGTTGTTAAAAATTATTGAGCGCAGCACATCCGCCGAGCCATCGAGAATGGCAACACCACCGAACCCGTCTGCGGATGTACCCTCGTTGTTGTTCGAAACCGTACAGCCTTCTATCCGGTTGCCTAACCCACCCAGAAAGGCAACTCCATGCCGGTCGTTGCTCTTGATGTCGATATTTATGAACGAATTTTCGTCCGGTGATTCACTGCAGCCCTCCACCAGAATACCGTCGAGCGTATTAAGTGAAATGGTGCCGTTGCGCACGGTGTTGTTTGAACTTCCCGCAGCCACTTCAATGCCGACATTGCAATTCATAATTTGTGAATCGCCCAAGTCGATATCCAGTAAATATTTTTCACGGATATCGATACCGATGCCGCAGTTTTGAATCGTGGAACCATTGAGTCGCAAGCAGGCTGCATCCATTGAGAAGCTTACGCCTATATCAAAATCCTGTATGATGACATTGTCCAATACGATCTTACCGGGTGCTTCGACAATCATGCCATACACTGCCGTAGCGTTGCCATTGATGGTAAGTCCGGAAAGCGTCGTATTGCCGGATATATTTCCGATGCCGGTTTCGCCACTGGCCTGGATGATAATATCTTTCACTATATTCTGGCTGCCGTCCACCATGAAATTCTGATGGAAATTGCCCGATATCGATCCGCCTCTGACCAGGTTGTTGGATCCATTATTTCCGATATAAACACCTGTTTCAGAGCCGTTGATCGCAAGATCGATCAACTGGTTACCATCGCCATCCAGGATGGCAACACCGTAATGCGTATTATCGATGATCTTCGTTCCAACAATCTGGTTGTCATCCGGCGTCTCGATGCTGTCCGGGCAGGATTCGAACACAATACCGGCATCATTCCCCATCAGTCTGCCGTGCGATATTAAGTTGTTCGAACTGCCGGCACGAAACAAAATTCCAGCATCGCAAGCAGTAATCATTGTATCATCATCCAACACACCCAGCATGTTGACATGATTCATGTAATTTTCTAAGAATTCGATTCCGGCACGACAACTTTGTATCGTCGCACCCTCGAGGGTCAGGCAAACTCCATCTGCCTTAAACCCGACACCTACTTCGAATGCTTCTATGAGACCGCCTCTCATTGTAAACTTTTCGGCACCGGGATAGAACACCAGCCCATGGACACCGCCACTTGGAACACCTACTATGTTAAAATCAACGATTGTATTGTCCGTCCCCCCTTTTATACCAATACCAATGTCACTATTCTCAATAACAACGCTGTCTACCGCTGTATCGTTAATGAGTGTATTGTTTGAACTCTCTCCTTCGAACACAATACCCGTGCGGCCACCGATGATTTTAGAGTCATTTGTAAACTTGATTTCAAGCTGAAAATTATCCAACAGCCGCAATCCAACATCTTGAGAAAAAACACGCGTATTGTCCAAAGTTGCACAACCACCATCAGTATTGAAAACCAGCCCCTCTTGAAAACCCACGACGTCCATTCCCTGGATAATCATATCATCAACCATGGGTGAAAACACCATCCCCTGTTTCCAGTTGCCGGCTCCTGTGCCATCGATGGTTACACCGGTGGCCTCAAAGATGACATTCTGATGAATCTCCAACGGTAGATCCGGCTCCGGATCACCGATGGAATAGGTGCCAGTTGTTATAAATTTAATTTTGATAGTGTCAATCCCGGGTTCCAGGAAGTTGAGTCTTTTGACCGCCGCATGAATTGATTTAACCGGATAAAAATCAGTTCCAATCTTTGCACCGAGATTGATGTCGTCTCCGCCAACTCGGTCTACAAAGATACCTTCCTGGAAGATAGTGTTATCCGGATATGAGGTGCTGTCTATCGAACTGGTTCCGGCCTGAGCTTCCCACTTGTCGTTCCAACCGTCGTCATCAGTATCTGGATCATTTGGATCCGGGCCTTGCTTGGTATTGCTTGACTCATAATCCTCAAACTCTTCCTGATTGTCCAATCCCTCTTCATCAGGGTCGTCATCGGGTCCAAAAGTGCTGACCGGGTCTCCGAAGAATTTTTCTTCCCACCAGTCTGGCAACCCATCATTGTCGTCGTCATCATCACAGGCATCTCCAATGCCATCGCAGTCGTAATCAGGCTGCCAGTAATCACTTGGGCTCATACCAAAAACGGTTACAGCACATTCCTGATTGCCAACTTTCATTGAATTCCCGGTTTGATATTCTTCCAGTTCATTATCAACATCATCACAGTTGTCGCACGCATCCCCCAAAAAATCGGTATCGCTGTTAGCCTGATCTGCATTAGGCTCACAAACACAGTTGTCGAATTCATCGGTCTCGCCATCATTGTCGCTATCTACCACGACACCAAAAACTGCATCAGAATCTACCGCCTCTGTTGAGTCCGAGTACCCCGCCATATATATCCGGGTAACCATTTCTTCAGGTCTTTCACAAACAACATTGGGCAAGCTTTTGATGCTTACGCCACGAATTACATCATTAAAGTCTCCGCCGACATAGCTGGAGAAAACTAATGTTTCTTCAACTATTGATGGGTCCGGGTTTAGCCGAACAATAAAACCATCCGAAGATATCTGATCCGCGCCATCATTTAGATCACCGTCACTGCCTGTTAACGGAAAATCATCGGAATCCGTTTCCCCCACGATAAATATGTCCGAAGAATCAACCACAATGTCATGAGCGATATCCAAACCGCTTCCGCCAATAAAAGCTTGGAAATCAATTCTTGTTCCGGTTGCATTCAGAAGAACCGTAAAGACATCACTTCCGCCAAGAGGGCCTACTATTTCAATAGGTTCGGAGGAATATGAAAAAGATGGGGCGGTGGTCTCACCGGTTATATAAACGTCGTTGGTATCTGTTACAGCGATGCCATTTCCGATATCGACACCGTTTCCGCCCAAATACGTTAAATAGTCGATTTCTGTTCCCGCATCATTAAATTTTACGACAAAAGCATCTGTTGTGCCGCCAAGGGTGGGGTCTAATACGTCAGCGGGCTTTGTTGTCAGATTGCTGGAAGATGTCTGGCCTGTTACATAGGCTTTGCCATCTCTAACAACAATACCCCTGCAGATATCATCACCGCCCCCACCAAAAAAGGTGGAATAACTTAAAAACTCTCCCGAAGAATCCAGTTTGGTGACAAATCCATCCACACCGCCTTTGGATTTCGCAAATACCACGCCTGGAGTTACAGGAAAGTTCGAAGAAAGGGTCTCTCCTGTCACATATGCACAACCGGCATCTACTGCGATGGCATACCCCCTGTCCGGTCCACCGCCACCGAGGTATGTAGCATATGCTAAAGACGATCCATCTTCTCCCAACTTTGCCACAAAAGCATCGGTATTGCCGCCTATCTTTTTGTCATAAAAACCATTCGTCCCAGGAAAATCTTTTGACTTCGTCTCTCCGGTTACATAAGCATAACCCGAATCCACGGCAATCCCGTAGATAGCATCATATAATCTGCCACCAATAAATGTATAATAGATCACGGGGTCTGGATTCGCTGGGTCAAGTTTAACGACAAATGCATCATAATCACCGTTATTAAAATCATCATTAGGGGATGAGGGGTGGGTAAAACTGGCAGAGTAGGTGCTTCCTGCAATATAGGCATTCCCATCAATATCCACGGCAATGGAAAAAGCCTTGTCATCATCACTGCCGCCGATGAAGGTCGAAAAACTGAGGCATGGATCGATGATCAGAGGCAACGATGCATCATAGGGCCCCAGGTTGAAACTGTAATTGTTACCGGCAAGCTGGTAAGCCACCGGAATGTTTTTTCGCTGGCCATCAGGCATCTGATAGGCAATTGGGTTGCTGAATCGAATGGTATCCTTCCCGGTCAAAACTTCCAACTCGCCTGTTTTCAGAACTGTTAATGCGTCCGATCCCGCAAGGCTCAGTTGAATCTGAGTTGGATCGGCACCCGGCTGAACCGTAAAGATCTTTTCGACGGTTTTTCCATAGGCTTTCAGATGAAGGTCTATGTCCTTATAGACTTCGCCCACCAGAACAGAATGGTAGGTTTTCAAGTTTATTTTCCACTGATGTTTATCTTTCCCGATAAAATAGTTGACCTTGGCCCTGGAAGTATCACTCCCAACCGGGCGTGTCTTTAATCCATTGACCAGATTTTCCTGAAGAATACCGCCCCTGGATGCGTCTGACCCGGGGAAAAAATAGACAATCTCCCCGTTCTCTTTTATGTAGACAGTCCCCCCCATGGTTGTTGCATAATAAAGAACCTGCGTATCTGCCACCTGCCCCTGGTTGACAATAAAAGGCATCTGGACCTTTAAGGCCTCTTTTAAAAGCGCCGTGTTACCAATATTTTTTGCCGGAACAGCTCCGAATGCCATGGGCCCCATAACAAAAAACATCATTAACAAAATGATGCTTGCCGTTTTTACTAAATGAAATTCATATCGTTTGACATGGGAACAGGTGGTTTCAATTGCACACATTTTGGACTCCCCTTCAGGATTGGCCCAGTTGATCAAATTTTTTTAATAGAAGCTTAAATTTAGATTTTAATCAGGAACAAAAGGAACTATTTATTTGAACTCTTCTGTTTTACAGCCCAAAAGAGAAAGTTACTCGAAGTCATTTTGAAGTGTGCTGTTAAATCCCTTAAATCTAATGCAAAAATCATGCACAACATATTTCATTATCTTTAAATAAATTTATTGTGTATTATTAGATAGTTATACATATGCTTAATTTCTATCTGTTGGTATAGAGCTGAATTTATGAAATATTTTACATAGTCAGAAATTTAATTATTTCATAGAAGTTATAGTATGTTCTCCAACTCTTCCCTTGAGTGGACCAGGGTTTTATCAAAATCCTGCCAGAATGGGCGGTCTTTTTCACGCCACCCTTTGCCAAATGTCTGGTCAAAATCCGGTTTCAGCTTTGAAAACCAATGGGCGTTTTTCTTGGGTTTAACAGCCGGTGTATCAATCAAATCCTCAAGAAAGGATTCGATATCGATCATCCGATCTTTGGGAAGATAGGCCCGGGCTCCCTTTGTAATGGATATGATCAGATTTTCCGGTGAGAGAGCGTGCGCGGTGAGCATCAGGGCAGGAATATTTTTTTGATTGGCAATCTCTAAAAGCTTATACCCATCTACACCCATGATATCGAAAACAGCGGCATCATAACTGTTTTTTGACAGGAATTTATTCGCCGATTCAAAATCAGGTGCCGTGTCTATTCGACACATGTCCAGAATGTCTGTCAGGGTTTCCAAGACATCCGGTTCATCATCTACGATCAAGAGCCATTTCCCATCCAACACATTTACATTGCTCATCCCTTTTGGACCTCCTGATTTTAATGGCACTGTAAGCATATTCCTATACGAACATGACGGCAACCCCCAATTTTTGCCTATAGACCCAGTATAGAATATGGGGGTTTAATAAACTGAATCTCCACCCGCAGAGCGGGTGGGCTCAAGACGCCCCCTCGAAGGGGGCTGGAATATCCAAATATCGAATATCGATTACATGACTTTTGAAGTGAAAGTTGTCAGCAATTGATAAAAAAGAAAGAGCGCGGCGATTCAACACTCCATTATTCAATATTCCTTGTTCGACATTGGGCATTGGCTTTTTTATTAACCTGGCGAAATAGCCAACTCCGTCATGCCGGACTTGATCCGGTATCCAGTGCCTTTCTGGATTCCCGCCTCCGCGGGAATGACAATCGTAGAGTATTTAACTACTGGAGTAATAATCTTCACCGGATTGGTAGAACCTTTCCTGGTCCTCCACCAAAGGTGGAGGATTTAGATCAAAATTAATGGAATATTTTTTTATTGGTGGATAATATCTGATGGAACTTCAATTGTTCAGTAGATGATGACGTCGACAGATTTCAGGAGGATCATTTGGACATAACTGCTATGGCACTCTCAACATCATTATGTATGTCGGCAAACTTGGTGATACCCACCATGTTGAATATTTTTTTGAAATGCTCGGACAGACCCGTAATGCTGATCTGTTGGTTGTTCTTTTTGGTCTGGGCAAGAATCTGGATCAGGACGGCGATGCCGCCGCTGTTGATATAGGCACCTTCTTCAAGATTGAGTAATATTTTTTCGGTTCCCTGGTCATTGGCTTCTTTGTAGGCTTGATTCAAGAATGGTTCTGAAAAGGATGTTATGTCTCCCTGAATATTGAAAATAACGACAGAACCCTGTTTTTTGAGTGTTACCTCATTTTTATTCTGCATGATCAGCCTGCGCTTTCATGTTGAGTGCCATATGAACCACATGACCATTGTCTGGTTTCTTCGTGAAATCAACCTTGTCTGCAAGCTGTTTAATCAAGAACAAGCCAAACCCGCAGATGGCCTCATTATTTTCAATGATTCGTGCTATGTCAGGCGGCGGGGGCTGCTTTCCGATGCCGGGTCCTTCGTCTGCAACCGATACGCAAATCGTATCATCTTTAAAACTCATGGATACAACGACCCTGGCGTCTAAACGCCCTTGGTTACCGTGCTCCATGGCATTTGTTGATGCCTCCCCCACGATGGTTTTCAAATCTTCTATTCGGTCATTGGAAAAACCGAACATTTCTGCAAATGACGCTGAACACGCCATGGCAATTTTTTCGTACCCGATCCTGTTGCTCAAGGTAATCTGTACGGTACTATTGTTCTGATTATTTACCATCGTTATCATTGTCCACTCGGCTAACATCCTGTATAATTAGTGCATCTTAACAGATGCTCAACATTAGGGTACACCGTTTCTAAAGTCAACAATTAATCTATTTCAGTGCAAAAACATCCACTTTCTCACTCAAATTTTTGAGCGCAAACCTCCCCATAGAAGCGAACGAAAATTGTTCTTTGACTCGTTCCACCGTCGTTTTTGAAACCAGGATATCGCCCCCTTTTGCCTTTCCGCACAGTCTGGCGGCAACGTTGACGATCGTTCCGTGTGTTGTGTAGGCCCATCTCGAACCGATAATACTTTCAAATTTTGCCGCCCCCACAAAGGCTTTTCCTGAAGCCACCCCGACATTCACGAGACACCGTTGAGAATCCATGGTGCAGTCATCGTTTATGGAGCATGCCTTTTCCATAATTGTCTGTGCCGCTCGTACCGCTTGAAGGGCATTCTCCGTTTCGTCTACCGCTAGAAAAAGGACCATCAGTCCATCCCCCGCCGTCTCGACAACATCCCCGTCATTGGCATAAATGGCATCCATGAAAACGGAAAAATATTTTTCAATCAAAGTGTTTACGTTTGTTGCGCCGATCTCATCCGTAATTTTCGTGTACCCCTCAATATCGAGA
>Ga0190293_1000281_pt1 | contig 17946 bp, 12 predicted proteins | sample 48693001_MG_FD_161671 | JGI IMG/M metagenome (GOLD analysis project Ga0190293, IMG submission 161671) | Hydrothermal vent microbial mat bacterial communities from Southern Trench, Guaymas Basin, Mexico - 4869-30-0-1_MG | ecosystem: Environmental > Aquatic > Marine > Hydrothermal vents >...
AGATGGGCTACCGGTAAGATCAAAAAAAAATTAAAGACAGTTTTAGCCTGATCTCCACACTTGCGAATAGTGCCGCAATTCTTAAGGAGAGTTTTCCGGGATATTTCTGGGTTGGTTTTTATTTTGTTAAAGAGGATCATCTGTCATTAGGGCCATTCCAGGGCCCGCCGGCCTGTGCCAGAATAGGTCTCGAAAAGGGAGTATGTGCAGATTGTGCAAAACTGAAAAAAAGTATAATTGTCCCGAATGTACATGAATATCCGGGACATGTTTCCTGTGACTCCAGATCAAATTCTGAGATCGTGATCCCTGTTTTTAATCAGAGTGGAGATTTAATGGCTGTTCTTGATATTGACAGTGAAAAATATAATGATTTCTCTGATACCGACCAGAAACATCTTGAAGAAATTGCAGAATTGCTGAAACCTGTATGGGATTGATCGAAGGATTGTTTACACCTGATATGCTGGGAAAGATTTTTGCCTTTCTCTGTGCTTTATTCTGGGCTTTTGCAGTGATTTTGTTTAAGAAATCCGGTGAGCAGCTTAAGCCGCTGAGCCTGAACTTTTATAAGAGTTTTGTCTCAATGCTGTTGATGATCCCTGTACTTCTTATTGCAGGAATAGAACTTATTCCTCCGGATTTACTATTTAATGATTATATAATCCTCATAATAAGCGGTATCCTCGGGATTGCCGCCTCTGACACACTTTTCTTTAAATCACTAAATCTGCTGGGGGCAGGACTAACAGCTATAGTTGATTGTCTTTACAGCCCTGTTATTATTACCCTCTCGTTTGTTTTTCTTATGGTCCCGATAACCTTTATAGAGATGATAGGCGGCTTACTTGTGATCTTAGCAATTCTTGTTGCAACATTGAATCTTAAAGATAAAGAGATAAGTTCGAGAGATTTGATAGTCGGTTTTTTTTACGGGGCATCTGCAATGATAATTATGGGTGTCAGTGTAACTTTAATGAAACCTATTCTTGATAGATCATCGGCCTTGTGGGTGACTGAACTCAGATTGCTTTCCGGTACAATCGCTTTAGCTCTTATGATGTATTCTCGAAAAGACAGATCTGAACTATTTTTTTCCCTTAAAAAAAAGGAGAATTGGAAATATGCTTTTCCTGGTACTATCCTCGGCAGCTTCCTTGCATTAATTCTGTGGGTAAGTGCATTTAAGCTTACAAGTTTAAATTCCGCAGCTATACTGAATCAAACTAATACGATCTTCATTGTAATTTTCGCCTCTTTTTTCCTGAAAGAAAAGTTTACCTTCAGAAGATTTATTGCTACAGTTCTTGGGATGGGAGGTTCTGTGATTGTTCTTTTGGGTTGACCTTCCTGATCTTGTTTTTCATTGCACGGGGAATCAAAATTGCAGCGATCACCCCTCCTGCTGTAACTACGGGAAGCATCATTAATAATTCAGTTTTTATTGTTGTGTTAGTTGTAATGATATATCCCTCATCCGTTTTTGACGCTATTCTCATCATTGAAAGGTTGTCAAAACTGAGTCCTAATTTTTTCAGAATGTCCATCTCCTTTTTCTGAGCTTCACTTCCACCGGTATTCAATTTCTGCTGAATTCTCATGACTTCTTTGAAGAGTGAAGAACTCATGAATGTGAACGAGTTTCCTGAATCCGGCATTCCCTTTGACAATATTTTGAATTCTTCAGTACTTTTCAGGCCTGTATTTGCATTACCACCAAAGACCTTTTCTGCGATCACTGAATTAGAAGCAATAACCAGCATATTATTGCTTTGGATTATTCTTGGAGAAAATGTAAATGGCATGTCTGGTACCTTGATTAACACTGTATTTCTACCATCAATTTCTTCTACTTTTGCTTCAGGGATCCTGGATGAAAGAAGTTTGAAGATTGAATCATTCTTTGTCTCGAAAACAAGTGCAATTGAAGGGTCCGGGAACTCAATGTCTTTTCCGGCAATTGGAAATTTCTTTTTGTTAGCTTCATCGAGTGTCAAAATTATGCCTGAATCTCCATTAATGGATCTTAAAAGTTTAGAAAGATCGACACCCATATTTTTAAGATCTTTTTCCATAGAAGTTATTCCAAACCTTATCTTGTCATCTCCGGATCTTTCTGCCTGATCCTTTATCCAACTCCATAATTTGAAATAATTAAAATCTGAAAATGAAGAGAAAACCGTATTCTCAGGAAGCATATCGAGTGAACCCAGATCTCCTTCTGATTTTCCTGTAATGTTCCAGATAAGCCCTTCTCCCTTGCCCGGTTCATGCTGGACTATAAACCTGGATCTTGTAATACCTTTTTCATATTCTTTTGAGCTAATTCCAATACCTGAGATATCAAGTAATCCACTATCATTTAACAGCCTGCTCATAAATGAGAACCACTTCTCATTCTCTTTTTTCTTAGCTTCTGAAATATTCTCAGAGGAATTAATTGTATCTTTTAGTGTATTTAGCGATTTTTCTATAGTATTTGTTATTTTGGCAGTGTTAAGGTAGGCGAACAGGTCCCCTCCCTTTTCCAGTTTGGAAGTTACAGACGAAAATCCTGATCCGTCAGATGATGTGACTATGATATCAGTACTTTTCTTTTTGTTGAGAAGGTTATCAATGGGCCATTTCTGATTAACAAAATAAAGGATCAATGCTCCTGTAAATATTCCAATTAAAAAACCTGTTAAAATTTTTTTCATTTTAACCTCCATCTGTAAGATTTTATTTTAATATGAAAATTATTTCAACAAATTCTATTCCTATAGATGTAATAGATCAATCATAAAGGAGATACTTTTTTCTATACTCTGAAAATTCAGACAGTCCATCCTGATAAGAACCCACTATAGAATTTACGGCTAAACCATTGTTAATTTTTTGAGAAATCCATGAATTACCTGCGATCATATCGAAATATTTCGTATGTATTATCAGATTATCCGGGGAGGTTTTTTTTATTACAGATATTATATTCAGCATTGTTTCAAAAGGAGAAAATTCATTTCTGTCAGTTATAAATATCTTTACTCCGGAACAATCCTCACCGGAATATTTTGAGAATGAGGGCCTGAAGAATATCTCTGTGAATTTAACTCCTTTCAAATTTTTCCTGTTCAACTCTTCCGAGACGGTCATCCCTTCCATCCAGGGAGCTCCAAATACCTCAAATGGATTTGTAGTCCCTCTCCCTTCTGATACATTTGTCCCTTCAAGAAATACCATCCCCGGATAAACTATTGCGGATGTTAATGAAGGAAGGTTAGGAGAAGGTTTTACCCATTGTAAGCCGGTTTGATCGAACCACATTTTTCTCTCCCAGTTTTCAACACTTATAATAGAAAGATTGACATTGCTTGAATATATTTCTCTATTGAATAATAAAGCAAGTTCACCGATAGTCATTCCATGGCGAACCGGTATAGAGTAAAATCCCACAAATGAGGAGTATTCCGGGTACTCCAGCATGGGGCCCTCAATATAGGACCCGGTGATGGGATTGGACCTGTCGAGAATTATCAACTCTTTCTCCGTTCCGGATATAGATTCCATAAGGTATCCCATTGTAGATATGTATGTATAGATCCTGGTTCCTACATCCTGCAGATCAAGAATTATGGTATCTATATCCTTCAAAGCCAATTTATTGATCTTTTTCCCTGCATCACTTATGTCAAAGGTTCTCATTCTCTCATCTGTGTTATCAGGTAATTTGATGGATTCTGGATTTGATTGATCATAGAGGCTCAGAACAGGGAGGCCTGTCCTTTTATCTTTTTGTAAAGGAACATTCTCTCCTGCCTGAAATTTCCCCCAAAGGCCATGCTCAGGAGCCAGGAGGGTAGAAATATTCAGGTCAGGTTTATTGTTAAGCAGTTCAATGGTTGGAACCAAAGAGGAATCTGTTGCTGAATAATTGGATACCAAAGCGATGTTTCTTCCCTTTAAACGTGAGAGGTCACCACTTAGAAAAACTTCTACTCCCGGTTTAACATTCTTCTTACTCATTTTTATTCCAGGCAAAGTATAATCATCAGTGCTTAAAGATTCAATAGTGAAGTTCCTCTGTATTTGAATAAATGAATTTTTTACTGATCAAAAACAAAATAGATTAATTGCTTTGAAACTATCACCATATTATCATCGTCTAAGAGCAATAAAGAGTTTGGATGAATCAATGAAAAAACTATTTATAATTATGTTTATAGCATTTACTATCTCAATAACAGCAGGAAATATTGTAAATCAGGATAAACCGGAAAAAGGTGTCTGGGATTTTAACCTTAAGAAAGTATGGGCCGTTGAGTCGGGAGGAGAAGAGCTCCTGATCAGGGTTGGACAGATCAGAACAGACCCGGATGGGAATGTTTATTTGATGGAACGCAAACACGGGAAGATATTCAAATTTGATAAAAATGGTAAATTTGTAACTACTATCGGCAAAAGAGGGGAGGGGCCCGGAGAGTTTAGAATGGCATTTAGTTTCTTTATTGTGGGAGAAAACATTATTGTCCCTTCGATGGGTGGAATGTTCCAGTATTTTGGAAAAGATGGAAAGTTCAGAAAACAGGTAAATACCGGAAGTTTTGTATTCCCGAGGTATTATCTCAACAAAAATAGTTTTGTCTGGGTGAAAAGTGACAGTGAAGGTAGAGGTAAGAAGCCTGAAATGATCAGTATATATGATATGAATACAAAAAAGAGTGAAGATATAAAAACTATATCTCCTGAGGAGCTTCTGACCGCACAGAAGGGAGGGATGGTCCTTATGATAAAGGATTCACAGACAACAGCAGGAGTTATCCTTACACTTCAGGGGAAAGATATAATTTATGGTAAGAGTGATAAATATAAATTCATGAAAATTAATCTCAAAGGAAAAGAGTTGTCATCATTTTCACTTGAGGGAAGAAAGAGAAAATCGATCTCTGAGAAGTTTAAAAGAAAGAGGTTTGAAAATATCAGTCTTAATGGTGGAAGAATGCCAAAAGATATGATCGATCAGATGATCAAGGGGATGCCGGATGTAGCCACATTCTTCAGCAGGATCTTCATCGGGAAGAACGGCCTGAACTATGTTTTTATTTCTGATCTTGAGAATGAGGGTGGCCGGGAAGTGGATATTTTTTCTCCTGACGGGAAATATCTTTATCGTGGAGAAATAAAAGTTGAAGATGGTTCTAAGATCAGATCACCTATCGCATTTCATGAAAATTCTATCTATATATTTGTTGAAGATGAAGAAGGAGAATCTTCCCTGATTAAATATAAGGCAGATTTTCCGGAGTAATACTTTTTAAGAGTAGATTATAAATTATTCAGGAAAAATTGTGTCATAAGGGTATAAAGGTGCAGTCTTGTATTTTTCCCTTCTTTGATGCTATGTCTTCTGTTGGGGTAGGCCATCATTGAAAATTGTTTGTTATGCTCGATCAATTTATCGATTAGTGCCTCACTGTTCTGATAGTGGACATTATCATCTCCTGTTCCGTGGATAAGCAATAGGTTGCCCTTTAGATTCTTTGCATAAGTGATCGGGGAGCCCTCTTTATATGCTTCCGGATTATTTTTCGGGTGACCCATATATCTTTCCTGGTAAACAGAATCATAATACCTCATATCTGCGACTGGTGCGACTGAAATCCCCGTTTTATAGATATCCGGATAACGGAATAACATGTTAAGAGTCATGGAGCCTCCACCGCTCCATCCCCATACACCGACCCGTTCTTTATCCAGAAATGGAAATTTGATCAATGCCGATTTAACTCCTTCAGCCTGATCTTTTGAAGGTAATATACCGAGCTTTTTATATACAACTTTCCGGAACGCTCTACCTCTCAGCGAAGGAGTCCCCCTGTTGTCAATGCTCATTACTATATATCCCTTCTGATTAAGTAATCTGTGCCACAAGTATGTATTACCGCCCCATGAATCTCTCACTGTTTGTCCCCATGGCTCTCCGTATACATAAAATATCACCGGGTATTTTTTGTTTTTATTAAAATTACGAGGCTTCATTATCCAGGAATCAAGTTTGATCCCTTTGCCGATGTCAAGTTTAATGAATTCACCCGAAGGGAGGGATAAGGAAATGATTTTTTTCTTCAGTTTATCGTTATTTTCAAGCAACAATCTCCGTTTATGGTCCGGAAGTCTGACAACATCTATGGTTTGCGGTGATCCAAAAGATGAATAATAGTGGACAGCACTTTCGTAGTCATCAGAAATATCATATCTGTGTGTTCCTGATAGATTCACTGGTGTGATTCTCCTAAGCACAGGATCATCGGAAATTGAAGCAGAATAGAGATATGACATCGTTGGATTTTCAGGGGAAGCTGAAAAATAAACAAGCCCCCTTTTTTCATCAACACCGAGGAGCAAGTTAATATCGAAACTTCCCGGTGTCAGCAAAATGTTTGATTTCCCGTCCCTGGAGACTTTATATATATGTCTCCATCCGTCTTTCTCACTTACCCACAAGAAGTACTTACCATTATTTATCCAATAGAACTTGTTTACAACATCAAGCCACGCTTCATCCGTATCTGTTAATACTTTTTTAGTACTTCCTGATCTTATATTGTGGATCCATACTTCATTTCTATTCTGCGGACGGTTCAGCCTCTGAATGATCAGTTCATCAGATGATTCGGCCCAATCCATCCTTGCAAGGTAATGCATTCGCGGATCACCTTCAAAATCGATCCACTTTATAGTTCCTCCTGAACTTTTCACATATCCGATCTTACATGAAGAGTTTGTTTCACCGGCCTTCGGGTATTGGATAGGGATAACCTTTGAGTAAATATCTGAAATATAATCGATCAGATGGAAATCTTTTACACCGGATATATCAAACTGCCAGAATGCGATGTGTTCTCCGTCAGGACTCCATCTGAAACCATCTTTCATATGAAATTCTTCTTCATAAACCCAGTCGAATGTACCATTTATTATTGAATCGGAGCCACTATCGGTCAATTTATACCGTTCTCCTCCGGAGAGGTTCTCGATGTATACATTTCTTTCACTTACATATCCTATCTTCCTGCTGTCCGGTGAAAATTTTGCAAACATCATTGATGATTCTTTTAATCCTTTTCCCACCCTGAAAAATTTTTTTGATCTGAGATCAAATATCCAGTAATTCCCTCTTGTCTTGGTTCTCCAAACATACTCTGCCTTTGTGAATATCAGGACCTTTCTTCCGTCGGGGGATATTGAATAATCCTCAATAACCATCTTTTCTCCCTTTTCGCCTGTTTTGGGGAGATCATTTATCCCTATTAGTTTTTTAAACTTTTTCTTTCCGGGGTAATACCTGAATAACTCCATTATTTCGTCATTCTTTTCCGCCGGCTTCAATAGAGTCAGTGAATGTTTGTTCTTATCCCACATGAAGGGGCCGAATGATTCGGATTTGTATTCTTTTTCACCGAATATTTGCTTAAGTGTTATTTTTCCGAGATCACTTTCCGCATTAATGTAATTCATGGGGATTATTATGAATAGTAAAATAAGTAAAAATGGAGAGATCAGATTTTTTTTTGTCATGTCACCTTCCTGAAAAAACTATATTAATTCAAAAGAGCTATAAATTCAAATCCATGCCTCTTGCGCCTCCAACTCAGGTTGTCTCTCTTTATCCCCCCGGCCTGCTTCGCAGAATCCAGCTATGCAGCCCACCCCCCTTGATAAGGGGGGCAATATCATAAAATTAGCTTTCCCCTTTCTTTAAGGGGGACAAAGGGGGATCAGTTTTCTTCTTGACTTGAATTCGCAAAGTTAATAAACTCTTTTTCATATGAACGAGAAGATAAAAGATATCCTTAACGATATTGTTGAGTCTATCAAAGGAACTGAACAGGATTTTACCACCGGGAAACTGGGGAGGGCTATATTTCTGCTTGCTGTCCCCATGGTCCTTGAGATGGCAATGGAATCTGTTTTTGCTGTTGTAGATATCTTCTTCGTTTCAAAACTGGGATCTGAAGCTGTTGCAACAGTTGGAATTACCGAGTCTGTTATGACTATCCTTTATGCAATATCACTTGGACTCGGAATGGGTACGACTGCACTGATAGCCAGAAGGGTAGGTGAAGGCAGGATGAAGGATGCTTCAATCACTGCAGCCCAGTCTATCTCTCTGGGTGTTATACTATCGATCCCTATTGCGCTGGCCGGGATATATTTTGCTCCTGATCTCCTCGAAGTAATGGGATCCTCAAAATCAATGATCGAAAATGGCTATAAATATCCCCAGATAATTATCGGGTTTAACCTTGTAATTATGCTGCTTTTTATTGTAAATTCGATCTTCAGAGGTGCAGGAGACGCTGCTCTCTCAATGAGAGTATTATGGATCTCAAATTTCATTAACATAGTTCTCGATCCCTGCCTGATCTTCGGCCTTGGGCCTTTTCCGGAGCTGGGAATTGCCGGAGCTGCAATTGCAACTACTATTGGAAGAGGAACAGGCGTTATTGTCCAGATGTATTTTCTATTTAACGGAAAACACAGGATACAGATCATTCTAAGGGATTTTAAAATACGGATAAAAATTATGATCAAGCTTATCCGGATATCTCTTGGAGGTATCGGCCAGTTCCTTATCTCCACAACATCATGGATCGGACTTGTCAGAATAATGTCTACCTTCGGAAGCTCTGCTCTAGCCGGATATACAATAGGCATAAGGATTCTTATCTTTTCTATCCTTCCATCATGGGGATTGAGTAATGCTGCTGCAACAATGGTGGGGCAGAATCTTGGAGCAAAAAAACCTGAAAGAGCAGAGAGGTCTGTTATAATAACTTCAAAAATTAATTTTATATTTCTAACTTTTGTCGCTGTTTTATTTTTTCTGTTTGCAGAAGAATTTGTGAGGATATTCACATCAGAACCGGGAGTTATTATAGCCGGTAAGGATGCTTTGAGATTAATAAGTTTTGCTCTCCCGTTTTATGCAATAGGAATGGTTATAATCCAGGCTTTGAACGGGTCGGGAGATACAAAAACCCCCACAATAATTAACTTCTTCTGCTTCTGGCTTACCGAAATCCCTGTTGCATACATCCTCTCAATGAAACTCGGATTTCATGCTCATGGGGTTTACTTAGCAATAATACTTGCTGATGTAATGATAGCAACTATCGGGATCATTGTTTTCCGCCGCGGCAAATGGAAACTAAAAGAGATCTGACCATTTGATTCGTAAACAAAAAGGTCGGTAGGATTAGGGCTGTTGCATGCTGCAGCAGACGCCTCGATCCTCCAGGTATTTCTCGACACTTTCCCGGCATCCGTCGACACGGCCCACGAATTCGGGAGGACTGATCCCCTTATGTGAATAATCTCCGTCAAGCACCAGACGGGTGACCGCATTACAGGTATAGCCCGTAGTCCTGGCCATGGAGAGGGTCCCTGTCTCAGGGTCGTATTCATCGTACATGTCGTAGGTGTAGGTTGTAGGCTTTTCGTCCTCTTCGCCGGAAATCACCAGCCTCATAACTGTGAGGTCGGCCTCACCCGGTCTGTACAGCCAGTGTGGAGAAAGCAGTGATGCCGTTACATCTATCGGGCGTACCGAAACCCCATTTACCTGGATGGGGATCATGTTCAGGAATCCTGTCTCACTGAAGGTTCGCATCATTTCTACGTGTCCGGGATATCGCAGGGTCTTCTCGAACATGTCGGGGATGTCCATTGTACTGATCAGGGTTCTGAGTCCGTCAGAATTGAGGCATGCCATAGTGCCGACCTTATCAAGATCGATGGTCCTGGTTTCGGAAAGCATTGGTTCAACAATCACTTTGCCATCTTCAATCCTCCTGCCGGATTCCGCATATTCCTCCAGAACCTCAAGGACAGGAAAAGGCGACTTGTATTCTAAAAGCACATTCTTTGATTTAGGGATGCCGCCAACGTAGCACTCATAGCGGGAAACCTTCATCTTACGTGCATGATCGCCGAGAATGATGTTGGACAACCCCGGTACCACGCCGCAGTCCACCACAGCGGTGACTCCCATTTCCTTTGCCAGGTCGTCCAGTCCGAACGGATCCTCCGGGAAGTATGAGATGTCCACAATGTTCTTCCCTGCCCGAATGACCGCTTCGAGCATCGTATATCCGATGGAATAGGGCACTGAGCCTATAACGAGGTCTGCGCCTTCGACGGCATGTGTCACCCCTTCCTTTGTGGAGAGGTCCTCTGCCATCACCTGGATGGGATGTTCATGGGACAGGTCCATCAGGTTCTCCCTGTTGATGTCGACCGAGATGACCTCAAGGCCGGGATCCCTGCTAAGATCGATAGCCATGTGTTTTCCCACTACCCCGCAGCCAAGGACTACTATTTTATTCATATTCTTCTCCCTTTCTTTCCGGAACGCATTAACAACATGTACACCGGCCAGGATATTGCAACCATGATCGCAGCGTAAACAGCGGTATCAATTTCTGTAACTGCCTGGAAGAGGGCGAGAACTATCCACCCGATAAGACATATATATGTGCTCCAGGGGTGCCCCCAGGCCCGGTAAGGGCGATCAGCATCTGGTTGACGTGAACGGAGGATGATGATTCCCGCGATCAGTAATACATATAAAAACATGTAAAAAAATACACAAAGGTGGAGTAGAAATTTGAATCCGCCGATCAAGATCAGGCCGATCGAAAGTCCCCAGGATAACAGCACTGCAAAGATCGGATTGCCACCTTTTGAGATCTTTTCTGCACGCTTGATGGCAAGGCCGTCGACGGCCAATGCCTGGAGAATTCGGGGTGTACTCATGTACAGCAGGTTCTGATGGGCCAGTAATATGATTATAGCTGCAACCAGCACGACGGTTGACGCGAGCGGGGAGACGATAATTTCAAGAGCATGAGCCAATGCCAGTTCTTTTCCTGCCAGACTGCTAATCGGCACCTTCCAGGCTAATGCAGCAGTTAAAAATATATAGAGCAGAATTACAATAACTACACCCTTGATACAGGCACGTGCTACAGCTCCACTGCCACCTTTGATCTCTCCGCTGAAATAGGTGGCAAAGATCCAGCCGTCGTAGGTATAAATGACAGAGGCGATCACGAGGCTCCAGGCCCCAATTCCCTTTGTTGCAAGTGGAACGGGTACTGAAGGACTGCTCGTTGCTGTCCCGCCGAATAATAGTGCCAGCGCGAAACCGACCACGATTAATGCCATGATTGCAGCAGCGATCTCCTGGATCTTTGCACTCAGGGCAATGCTCCGTAATTGCAGAGCGGCGAACAACGTAGACACTATGATTGCCAGTGGTGTTTGCCATTGAGTTGTTGCCGGGATCAAGATGGCGGCAAATTCAGTGACAACCACAGCCTTCAATGCGATATCACCTACAAAACTCAACCAGTCAGCCCAGCCCATGACAAAACCGGGGAAAGGTCCGTATGCACGTCTCATTAAGACGTAGGTTCCCCCTGATCGTGATGTCATACCTATCAATTCGGCTGCCACTACTGTGCTCAATAATATAAAAAGGCCTCCCATCACCCATAGAAGGACAAATATAAGCGGATCCTGAATAACTTCTGCAACTTCCCCGGGCGTTCGTAATATTCCCAGACCGATGATACCACCGATTGTGACAGCCAATGTAAATCCGCTGCTCAGCATTCTTCTGGGGTGGTGCTGTGTGTCTTCAGTTTTCATTTTAGAATTCCTTTACCCGAGTTTTGATCTGCCTGTTTCTGTATTAAGTTCAGTTTAGATCTCATCTGATAGAAGCAGCAGCTCATTATATAATTAATATATATTCAGGGATCATATGTCAATTAATAAATGGATCAATTGCAACAGATCTACAGTTCGCTTGATATCAGAGCATGGCTTCAGTAACATATGAGAAGTGTCACAATCTAAAAAACGATATTCTATAAATGGAGATGACAAATGATGACATTTAAGAAGATAGTCTTGTTGATAATTTTATTAACTATGTTGTTTTCCGGAACAGTTTTTTCGCAGAAAACGATTTTATTAAAAGAAAAACTGATCCGGGAGATCATTGCAGAAGTCTCAGGTGTATTGCAGGTCAAAAATATAATGCAGCTGGGACCATTCGAGATGAACAGGCCTGAGAGTGAATATCTGAATAATTACCGTGAAACAGATTTCATGCTGAAGATCCTGAAGCGATACGGTTTTTCAGAAGTTAATTTAGAAAAATTTGATTCCCCTCCGCAATGGGATGCAATCAAAGCCAGATTAACGGTTTTAGGCCCCCGCAAAGAAATAATCGCAGACCATGACCACATTGCAGCCTCACTCGCCATGGGATCAATAAGCGGGAATGTAAAAACAGATCTTGTATATGTACCGAATGGTACCGATAAAAAAAGTTGTAAAAAGTTCAAAGTAAAAGGGAAGATAGTAATTTCAGAAGGTCATATCAGTTCTATCTTTGATGCGGCTGTAAACAAAAACGGTGCAGCGGGAGTAGTATCCTATGATGTCAGATACCCTGAAAAGTATCCTGAAATGCGTGTCTGGAGCACAGTCAAACCGGATAATAAAAAACCGAGGGGATTCGGATTCCTGATCAGTTATACAAAAGGCAGAGAATTAATTGCAAAGCTTAAAAAAGGAAAAAAAGTAACGGTACAAGCGGAGGTAGAAACAAAATATTACCCCCATAAACATGAAGTTGTATCAGCTCTTATTCCCGGAACGGACAGGGCCGAGCAGGAATTGCTGCTGATTGCCCATCTGTTTGAAGGTGTTGCAAAACAGGGGGCAAATGACAATTACAGCGGTGTAGCGTGTACTCTCGAGACGGGAAGAGTGATCCTGAAGCTGATTAAAGAAGGTATAATAAAACAGCCCAGAAGGAGTATCCGGTTTCTGTGGGTACCCGAAATTACCGGATCAAGAGCATATATAAAAAAACATCACAAAAATATGGGAAAGATTTTTGCGGGTATCAATATAGATCAGGTTGGTGAAAATATGGCCAGAACCAGATCTATTTTTTATGTCTCGCGGTCAGCATGGGGAATACCCAGTTTTTTAAATGATGTGGTCCAGGACTTTGCTGAGCTTACCCGCGACATGAACAATAATGATTCAACTGAATATTATGGAAGGCTTGCTCTTCAGATAGTAAGTCCTTTAGGTAGTCAGCTTCCCTTCCTATTAAGGATGTATGGTTATGATTCCAACAGTGACCACCAGGAATTCAGTAATGGTATTGTGAAAATTCCGATGATCTTTCTTCTCTGCTGGCCCGAGGATTTTTATCACAGCAATATGGATACTCCTGATAAATCTGACCCAACTCAGTTGAAGCGGGTTGCATTTATTTCAACCGCTTCAGTCATTGCAGCAACAAGTGCGGAGCCGGAAGATGCTGTTACTTTTGCCGCTCTGATGGCCGGGAAAGGGAGGAGAAGAATAGCAGATAAATATGAGTTTTCCATAAATTTGATGCAGACTGCAGAAGCACCCGGTCTTTATACATCCTATAAAAAAGCTGTAACCATCATTAAGCAGTCTTACAAATATGAGATTGAGAATTTGAAGAGCTTGAAAATAATTGCAGAAGATAATAAAAATGCCAATCGGAGTTTGAAAAATCAGGCAGCTAATTTTACTATTGAAATGAATGCTACTTTAAGATCCCTTAATGAAATGTATAAATCATTATGCACTCAGTATGGTATTCAATCTGAACAACTGGCACTATCCCCGAAAGAGGAAGAGATGAGCAGGCTGATCCCGGTAAAAAAAGTAAAAGGAATTGTTGCACAGATGGGTGTCAAGATGAAATCGGGACTTCCCAAATCACATGATGTTTTTAAGTATTATCTTGCGGCCTGGGGACTGGCAAATTATATTGATGGGGAAAAAACCATGCTGGAAATTGCGCAAACAGTTATGGCTGAATTTGGCGGCCCCATGCCTGAAAAATCAGCAGAATTTTTCTATGGCCTTGAGAAAAATGATGTAATAGAGCTGATAAAGAAATAGCATAATATAATTTACATTTTTGCTGATATATTTCGGATATTCAGTGATGTTCAAATCAAAGTATACATATTTCGTTATCAAAGTGAATCCTGGTTGACTTTCAGACCGGGTTATTTCATTATTATCATCAATGAATCGAACTGTTATCATTTTAACTTTATTGTTCTTTCTTGCCGGTTGCGGTTCATCCGATAAAAGATCTGAGATTGGAGAAATAATATATTCTGCCGTTTCCGCCGCTGAGGAGAGAGATGTTGAAAAGTTCATGAAGATCATTTCAATTGAATATCTTGATGATGAGGAGAGGACGAAAGCTGATATCAGGGAAAAAGTAAAAACTTATCTTAACAGGTTCAGAGGAATTTCTGTGAACATTCTTAATATTAAAACCGTAAATAAGAGCATGACTTCAGCGGAGGTTATTACCGAGATCAGTTTTTCTAGTGGAATAGGGAAGATGTTCTCAAAAATGGTCAGATCGTATGGAGAGACCTACCGTTTTAATTTAAAGATGGTTGAGAAAATAGAAAAATGGGAAGTTATAGATGCCCGATGGGAATGGATGTCCCTTGAAGATCTATATCCGGAATCGTTAAAAGTTTTAAGGGAATTATTCCCGAATACATTTTAAAAAATATTTTAGGAGGGATCAATATGAAAAAAGGATTGAACAGAAGAAATTTTATTAAAAACTCTACACTGGGGATTTTGGGAGGAACTTTAGTACAAAATAGTCTTCATGCTGAAGATGCAAAATTATCGGAAGATAAAATAAAAGATCCTGAAATTAAAAATTACAGAGTGTTAGGCAGGACTGGTTTCCAAGTTTCCGATATCAGTCTCGGCATTTCTAACAGCACACAGGTGATCCAGAGAGCTCTGAAGTCTGGCGTAAATTATATTGATACTGCTGAAAGTTATGGAAACCAGCAGGTAGTGGGAAAGGCTATTAAGTCAGTCCCACGTAACAAAGTATTCATCACTTCCAAACTGGAGATCAAAAAGGATAAAAGTGAAGCAAAATTTATCAAGCGGTTCAACCAGTGTCTTAAGGAACTGGATACGGATTATATTGACTGTATGATGATACATTCTCCTGAAGAGTTGGATCTATTGAAAACACCGGGATTCCATTCTGCAATGGACCAGATGAAAAAAGAAGGGAAACTCAAATTTGTAGGAACCTCCCATCACGGCTCCAATTGGTTCCGCGCACCGAAAACCTCTATGGCAGATATGCTGAATGCGGCAGTAAAAGATGGCCGGTTTGATGTTTTTTTGATGGCCTACAATTTTATCCAGGAAGATCTGGGAGCTGAGGTCATTAAAAATTGTATGAAAGAGGGGATCGGTGTGTCACTCATGAAAGTGAATCCCGTTGGAAAATACTATACGATCAGGGATCGGATCAAAAAACTTGAGGAAGAAGGTAAAAAAGTCCATCCCTTATACAAAGAAGGGATCGTCCGGTTTAAGCGTCAGATGGAAATGGCTGAATCATTTGTAAAAAAATACAATCTGACCAGGCCTGAAGAAGTCAGGGATGCAGCGATCCGCTTTGTCCTCAGTAATGACGGTGTGGGAACAGTCTGTTGTTCAATGCGGAATTTTGATCACATTGATTCCTATATCGGACTTTCGGGTCAGACATTAACAAAAGCGGATGTAACAAAACTGTCAGGATTCAGGGAAGGCCCTGGAATATTTTATTGCAGGCAGGGATGTAATGAGTGTGAATCTTCATGTCCTGAAGAATTGAAGATCAGTGATATGATGAGGTATAACCACTATTTTGACGCGCATAACAGGGAAAAATATGCTATTAAAAAATATATGGCTCTAAACGGCAAAGATGCCAGATTATGTGCTGAATGTGAAGGATATTGTGAAAGCTCCTGTTCGTATGAACTACCTGTTCAGGGGTTACTTTCAATGGTGCATAAAAATCTCTCATTAGCTTGAATTGTGAGAGGACTGACTTGATCAGTCCTGAAAGAGGAGTAACTTATGAATTATGGTATTTATATAGCCGGAGGGGGTAAAGATGCCGGTAAGACAACAGTGTCGCTAGGTCTGGTATCATATTTTAAAGAACATTTTCCCGGTAATGTTGCCTTCACTAAACCCCTCGGGCAGAAATCTACAATGGTGGATGGAAGCTCCGTTGGCCAGGATTCCTATCTGCTCGATACTGCGATGGACCTGGGAATTCCGCTCAAGTATGCAGCTCCATTCTCAACATCTTCAGGCGCTGCGGAAAAATATATAAAAACCGGAGAGCCGTCTGACCTGAAAAAAAATATTCGTAAATCATACAATTATCTGAATTCAAAATATAAAGTTGTTGTCGTTGAGGGGACAGGACATCCCGGAGTAGGATCGGTTTTCAACCTTTCCAATGCTGATGTGGCTTCTATGCTGGGGATCCCTGTTATTCTCGTACTTAATGGAGGCATAGGGTCGACTATTGACAGATTCAGTCTGTGCATTGAACCATTCCGAAGTAAAAAGGTTAAAATCCTTGGTGTTATTATTAATAAGATCCTTCCGGGAAAAGAGGAAAAGGTCAAATCTGTCCTGTCAGAATGGTTTGATTCAATTGGAGTACCGGTTCTTGGCTATGTGCCCTATATGAATACACTATCCTCTCCTTCTCTTGGTGTTTTAAGCAGAGAAATGGGTGCTGAATCGTTATACCTGAATAAAGAACTTAACATGAAAAGTGTTTCAGGTTTTAACTCGGCATTTGGAAACACAGAAGAGGTGCTTAATATGATCGCTGCTGAGCCCGACAAGGCTTTGGTTGCAAGTGCAGGAAGGCTTGATGTGATCGAATCAGTATTGGCCAGGAAACTCTCCGGGGTTTTTTCTGACGGGCCCAGTGCAATGATCCTTTGCGGGAAAGTGGAAATTGATGAATGGATAATCGAGGCATGTAAAAAAGCAGAACTTCCATTATTCAGAAGTAATGCTCCGTTCGAAAGAACAGTAAAAAAAATACACCATAAGATATTCAAGGTTGAACCAGGTGAATCTAAAAAGATCGGAAATATTGTTGAACTTATAGGTTCAAATGTTGACATGGATAAAATCAAAGATATGTTGGAAAACCCGGGTAAGAAAGATAATGGTGATGAGGGCGGCATTATCGGAAAAGTTCTGTCTACTCCATTCAAAATTCTAGAAAGAATCTTAAAAAGAAAATAGAAAGGGGGAAATATGTATCGGTTTTTTATTGTTCTTAGCCTTTTATTATCAACAATTATCAATATGAATCTTTCAGGTCAGAATTTTGATTACAGGTATTATGAATCTCCTGCTGTCTCATGGAATGGAATCACAATGAATGATTCAAGACAATTAGCAATGGGAGGGATATCATTGGCTGCAGATGGTCATTCAATGCAGACCTGGAATCCTGCATTTTTCTCAGATGAGAGAGGAGTTGAGCTGGGTTTCTCATATAATTATCTTTTCTATCAATCTTTCCAATACTGGGGGATAAATGAGGGGGTAAGAAGGTATCAGGATCCTTTTTCTGAAAGTAAATTCTTTCCATCTTCGATAGCAATAAGATTCGGATTTAACAATTGGAGCCTCACTACCGGCTGGTACAGATCTGCATTAAATGATTTTCCCGATTTCACATTAAGAAGTGAATATGATTATGAGCAATATGAATATTTTAAAGGTACTTTCAGTGGATTTGATGAAACATATTTTGTTTCATTTGGACTGGACTTGTCTCCTAAACTTAGTGCAGGAATTAAAATTGAATATAAGCGAGGGGAAAGAAGTACTCATATAGAAAACTTCAGTTCTCTTTATTTTTTTCTGGACGGGTATTGGCAGTTAAAGGATAAAAGGTCGGTATATTCAGAAAGTAATATATCCGGGACATTCACTCCGGAACTTGGTTTTATTTTTAAAATAAAT
>Ga0190293_1000282_pt1 | contig 17930 bp, 15 predicted proteins | sample 48693001_MG_FD_161671 | JGI IMG/M metagenome (GOLD analysis project Ga0190293, IMG submission 161671) | Hydrothermal vent microbial mat bacterial communities from Southern Trench, Guaymas Basin, Mexico - 4869-30-0-1_MG | ecosystem: Environmental > Aquatic > Marine > Hydrothermal vents >...
GAAAACACAGCGCTTCCAAGGAGAATCGCAATGATACCAAAAAGCCTGAAGGTTTGATCTGATAATGAGTTCAAATACCAATCGTTGAGTTTATTGGCTATCTCATTAGGATTTGAGAATATGAAGGCACCTTTAATGATAGCGAAAATACCGATAAACCTGATAAACCATGGGTAATGGCTTGCCGATGAACTTAATAGCAGCAGGATGCCGGCTGTGAAGGGGAAGACCGCAATAATCTTAAGATTGGCGGTTTTGAGGATATTTCTAAGCATATCCCTGTGTTGGGCTGTGTAGAGAATTGCGAAAGAACCAAAGACTATCCATATCATGCTAAATACATAGAGTATCCATTTCATCGGAACGGCTCCTATTTTATAGTGAATGTCTGTAAAACCCCAACGTCGGGGTTAATACGCTAACGAAACCCGCCTTTGCGGTACAACCTCCAGGGCAACACCCACATCGCCAGCAGCGGGTGCTTTTTCAGCCGTGGTTCGACATCGACGGTGACACCTGAGTGTCGCTCAATTTTCCATAGAATATAGTCCACGCCACCCTCAAAGGTAGCCGTGGCTTTGAGCAATCTCATGATGGAAAGCAGTTTGCCCTGCAATGATCGCAGTTTCCAACCCAGTTGGTTTATCCATCGTTTTCCTGCCGAAATGTGTACGCCGTATCGCGGCGAACCGTTGCTTTGACAAATATGGATGGGAAGAGAAAGGGCTCCCACAGCCAGACCCGTGATTTCCTCGTAATATTCCGGGGCTGCATCAAAGAGGCGGGCTCGTTTTTCCGGGCTTTCTGATCTGAGCTCGGCGGCGTATGACAGCGTAAAGCCCCGGCCCCACAATTGTCGTGCAGTAAATTCGGGCGAAGCCCTCGGCAGCACGCGCCGGACAAATGTCAAAACGGCCTGGGCAAAGCATTTAAATACCAGTTGCGCTACCTTGTCGTTGCGCGCAAACAGCAAAGCGGTCGGCTGGCAAAAGCGACCCCACAAATAAGAATGAAACCAGCGCATGGAAGTCCCTTTTTGGAAATCTGCCAGGGACAGGACTGCATACTTGGTCCTTACGACGTGACCCTCAAATTTTTGCTCCAGGTAGTAAACGTTGGGCGGCAGCAGCACGTTCAAATTAGCCTGCAGACGACTTTTATAGGCACTGCGGTAGTCGTCCACCAGCAAATAGAGATCCACCAGTCCATCAAGGTCGTCCCCCGAGCGCAGGCAGGAACCATAAAACAGTATAGCCTGAGCCGCCTCACCATGGCGCGCCAGGATTTCATCTATCAGTGCGAGAACTGCCGGCGAAGATGTCCGGCCCGAATGACGGCCGATGGCGTTTATTAATTGAGAGGGAATTTTCAACATTGATGAACCCGTAAAAAGTCCGAATTAAATCCGTATGAAGTTCGCCATACCGCCATACCGCACCACGGTTGGTTTCTCTTTGTTCTCAGGGATATAAAGCTGCCCGTCCAGCGTGAAACCGCTGCCAAGGTTTAGCTTTATTTCATGGCCATTATGACTGTAAAACCCGTTTTCACTGGTACCGAAATTGCTCCGGCGACCACGCAATAAAGCCGGAAGCGCCATCAGCAGATACCGCGGATACGCCCGAACGGCAGTGTAGTGCAACGGGCCTGATTCGATGCCCCAGTATGGATGAATCCCAAGGAACAACCGTTCCAGAGTGCTGACGAGAACCACAAAGGAATCGAATTTTCGTGGTGGTTTTTCGTCCACGGTGACAGAAACAGGAATGGGCGGTATAAAACCACTGCGTCGTCGGACTGCAGACCATAAAAAGCGCAAGATGGTTACACCGGGGCCTAACTCACCCCGCAGACCTTTCGTATTTACCTTCTGATGGAAGTATTCAATCCCCTGGTAGATGGCCGAAGCGCCGAAAAACATCCCGTAATACGTTTGATGACCGGGGGCTTGAACTTGTAAAACCGGGCGTTGGATGACCTTTGGTTCACCGTCTCCGGTAGTGGCCCATTTAAACAATTTCTGCAAAGATCTAACGCGGGACCCTGAAAACCCCACGTCCCGGGCAGTCATACTGGTTGTGCCTGATTGCAGGACGGCAAGCAGCGGCATGGTGCTAAAGGGCTGATGGAGAAAAAGGTTGGTCAGCACCGCCTGTACAGTACCGTCACCGCCATTGACCGTCAACAAATTCACATCCCGGCGTGCAAAATCCAGCAGAGCTTCTAAAACGTCCTGCGGCGTCTGAACGTCATGATAAATCACCTGCGGGTTATCGTTGATAAGGTTCCGTATTGATCCCAGACCGTTAAGATTCCCACCGCTAAGCGGATTAATCAACACGCCGATATTCGGTGTTTGACCGGATTTTATATGATCGGGCAACATTTATACCTCGCCAAAAGCCTGTCTCTCACCTAAATTGAACGTTTCAATTAACCGTCCTGCGCGTAAACAATCTAACCGCCAGTGGTTGTCGTCGGCTGCTTGGGTCGATATCTAAAAACCAGGTTTGTATATAACCGCCGGCCAGCCGTGTCTTGATTGCCATCAAAAGGCGAATAAGTAAAAAAATACTGGTCGTCACGGTCCAGACAGTCACCGCGAACAATCCCCAATCCGGAAGACCCACAAGGTAACCGGCAGTTAGTAAAATCAAACAAGGATTTCGCCGGGCGGTAATCAGCCTAAAATAGGAGTCGATGGGACGCCAGCAGAAAATTCCGAATTTGCCCAGCCACGCCAGAAAGGCACCTTCCACGAGTCGCCCGGCAATATAGCCGGCCACGATCAGCCAGAATACCGCACCGCGTGATAACCCGCTAAAATTAAATTGGGACATTCCCAATCCCAGCCCCCAAAGAATGTACCAGACCGGAGGATGGATCAAATCAATGATATGATCGAAATAATGGCCGAACTTGCTGGAAGTAACCGTAACACGGGCCAGCTTACCATCCACAGTATCCAAAAATGTCATCAGCCAGCCGGCCAGCAAGCCCCAGCCATACCAGCCATAGGCAAACAAAGCTCCGGCCAGTATGGCCAGAAAAAGGCCTATAACGGTTACGTGATTCGGTCGAAACCCAAAACGTACGCATAGGCCCACAACCCATCGCGCCGGTCGCGGCCAGGCCCACTTGGTGACACAATCGGTCACCCCTTTATAGGACCAGTCAAAAAGCCGACGCTCTAAGCCTTGTTTGTGTTCAGGCGTGATCGGCAACACAAACGGTGGTTCGAATTTGAGCAGCCGCTGTTGAAAGGATATGGACAGCTTATCCAGTGTTTCGATTGTTACTCCCGCCGGAAATACTGCGGTGGCGGTTTCCATAATAGCATCGCGCGCTTCAATGGCCTGGCCCACGGCTACATGTGCGGCAACAAATACCTCTGCTGATCCTTGTGGAATCTTCAGCAGAATATCCGGCGTTTGAACCAGGTAGTTGATCACCCGGTCATCAAACAGGAAATCGCCCCTGAGTAACAGGATCGAACTGTTCTCTGGTACGGCGGCAATATCATCCACAATGTGTGTCACACCAGCACCCTTCAACACACGCAATTTGCGTGCGTGGGACGTCAACCCCCAGATTTTTATCGGGCTGTCACCGATTATGTGCGCAAATAAAGACATATAAAGTATCCTACCTATTGTCCATCCGTAGATACCCGGGTCCAAAGGGCCCGGCACTGATTCAACCCTATAAGAGTTAACGTTATGCACATTCAGCGTGTGATAAATTCTAAATCCGAATATCGAAATACGAAACGGTTCGACAGGCTCACCGCCCTGAGCAAGGTCGAAGGGCAAATCCAAATATCAAATGTTCAAATGATTTAAACATAGCTTAAACTTGTATCTCCGGCAGCTGGTTGCAATATGTACCTAATTACGATATCAACCACAAATGATTTTTAATAAATTCGATGCGCCCCATACGACCGGTGAACCGGCAACGCGGAAAACCGTTACCCTGGCGCATCTGTCCGACCCGCACATTTCCTGCATGAACGATATTACCACGCGGGATTTGGCCGGCAAACGCCTGTTGGGGTACGTAAGATGGAAACTGCAACGCGGTGCCGAGCACGGGGAAAACGTTTTGGCGGCGTTGCAAACGGATCTTGCCCGGACTGAACCCGATCACATTGCCGTCACCGGCGATCTGACCCACCTGAGCCTGCCGGCCGAATTTAAAAAAACCAGACAATGGCTGCAGTCATTAGGCAACCCATCAAAAGTTACCGTCGTCCCCGGCAATCACGATGCCTACGTCAAAACCAACTGGCGTCAAACCATGGCCCATTGGACCGACTACATGCTCTCGGATAACCTCCCAAGGGATGACCACAACGCAGAAGGTGCGAACACCATCTTTCCCTGTTTACGCATCAGGGGTTGTGTTGCCATAATTGGCGTGTGCACTGCCCGGCCCAGCGCACCGCATCTGGCCGTGGGCAGCATCGGCGTCGGACAATTGCAAAAGCTGGCGAAAATCTTATCCCAAACCGCCCGCAAACAATTTTATCGGGTCATACTGATCCACCACCCACCGGTATCCGGTTCGGTCAGCTGGCGAAAATGCCTGACTGATGCAGCTGCATTGCAGTCGCTTCTGACACGTTATGGCGCCGAGTTGATCCTTCACGGTCATGCTCATCGAACCCTGCGACGCAGCATGCAAACACCGGATGGCAATCTGCCTGTTGTAGGCGTACCCTCTATTTCGGCCCTGAGTCGTAAACCAGAACGTCGTGCCCGCTATTATATCTATCGTATAACACCCGTCGACACTGCTTGGGAAGTAAGACTCGAGGTTCGCATTTACTCACCTGATGACAATTGTTTTATCAGGGAGAGTGAGCAGCGGTTCTAAAAAGTTATACTACCCGCCGTAATTTCCATAGCGCAATACCTGCAATCAATACCACCGGAGTCATTGCGGTAATCATGGGGCTGAGGCTTAACAGCAGCCCTAGATGGACAATAACCTGGTCCACGGAATAAAAAACAATCCCTACAAATGAACCCATCATTATACGCTTACCAGCAGTGATCGTGCGCGTGAAACCGAAAACAAACGTAAGTGAAAGCAAAACCATAGCGCCTGTCGACAAAGGCACACTTAACTTGCGCCACAGGGCCAGCACGTAGCGATCTGCATTTTGTCCGTTTTCGCGCATGGCCTCGGCATACCGGTAAAGATCGGAAGACGACAGGCTGTCGGCCGGTATCTCGAGAAAACCGACCTGCTCCGAGCTTAAAAACGACGCCAGTATCAGCCTGGGCATGCGTGTTGTTATTATACCCTCATCGGTAAATGATTTACGGGTAATCTCCCTGAGAACCCATTGATCATTGTTCCGGATGTTAGCCTCGCGGGCATGCGTATACGTCTTTAGACGGCCCTTCTCGTCCGCCTCGAAAATATCTATATCGTTGGCAACACCGTTGGAATGTGTTTTGCCGACATGGATATAAGTAGAACCACGGCGCGACCAGAAGCCTTGCTTTGTCAATGTGAAATTCGAACCGGATATTGCATAGGCTCGTTTTTTGCGGGCCAGCTGGTCCAGCGGCGGCACAACCATTTCTGCCAGCAAGGCGGTAAAAACGATCAGAATCGTTCCGGCGGCAAACATTGACCAGCAAATCCGCTGGACCGAAATTCCGCCGGCCTGCATGGCAAGCAGCTCTCCATGGTCGGCCAGTAAGCCCAGGGCGACAACACTGCCGAGCAATGTACTGATAGGCATCAGGTCAAGCATACGTCTCGGCAGGGTCAAGCCAATGAATAAAAAGACATCCTGGACCAGATAATTCCCTTTACCGACATCATTCAACTGGGACAGTAACTCCAGAAAACTGAACAACACAACCAATATGATGACAACCAGCCCGAAGCTGCGCAGGAAACTGCTGCCTATATAACGATCGATCGTTTTCATTTGAGATATTACCTGCCCCGCCGGAAGAAAACCAGCATGGGTTGCCGGAAAAGATACAGCAATAGCCCGACCATCAGGAACTGCACCCACCAAATTCCAGGAAAGGTTTCGAGGATGCCTTTTTCAACCCACTTCTTGGCCAAGGCACTGAGGTTGTAATAAACGGCAAAAATCACTATGGCCGTGGTGACTTTGGCATATTTGTCCCGGCGTGGTGATGAGCGGCCCAGTGAAACCCCTAACAGCGCCAGCATTATGGTGCCCAGCGGCATTGAAAGCCGCCACTGGAATTCAGCTATTTCTTTACGATTGGTTGACCGGGCAATGGATCTGGTTGTGGCGGTTTTGACACGGTACTTCAGCTGCAGATTTTCTTTGGGTTCCAGGGACATGGCTGATTTTTCAAATTGAAGGACCCTTCCATCGTCTTCTGTGCGTGAAAATTCATAAAGATAGCCATCGCTGAATACCAGAACGTGTTTTCCGGATGCCGGAACCTTAGATTGTTTGGCTTTTTTGGCATAGATAACCTGCAACCTACCTTCACGTTCAGTTCGAATAAAAACACGTTTGGCTTCATCTCGCTGGTGATCTACCTCTTCGGCATAGATTATGCGCTCACCGTTTGAGGTTTCATAAAATGTTTCGTCATTCATGCGTGTAAGATCAAAATTTACCAGCGCCTGAGCCTCTAATCGGTAATACTGGTCATAAGCCAAAGGTCTGATGAAAAGAGATAAAGCGGCAACAATTGTCGCAATGATCAATGCGGAATATAAGACCGGCCGTAGCACCCGCCCGATACCGACACCACAAGCAAACAGGGCGGTCATTTCGGAATCTTTATACATTCGCCCGAATGCGACAACTACCGATAAATACAAAGTGGTGGGCAGCAGCACCTCCAGCGCAATAACGATTCTAAGCAGGATTAGCAGGATGACCGTCGTACCCGGCAATTGACCGACAAGAGCGTCCGCCAGGAAACGGGTTGCCATGTAACACCCAAAAATAAAAATCAGGATCACACATACCACTACCGTTGGTTTGATAATTTCCCGCATTATATAACGGTCAAGAATCATTTTGTCCCATAGTTATTTGATTTTGAAGAACCTCGCAGTCCCGACAAACCGGAATCTTCGAAAAGTCTCAAGGTCCAAGACAAGTCGAGTCGCCAGGGGAATACGCTTGCTTTTGCGGTTCAATTGTCAATTCTAAGCTTGCGGTATAACTAAATTAGCCCTAATGTTGCAAAAGCCGGAGGGCTTCAGAGTCAAGGCGTCTAAGGGTGAAGTCGTAGTGTTTTACTTCGAACCCTTAGCAACGCTGGATCTGAAGTTCTCCGGCTTTCCCGAAGGGTAAACAACATGGCAAAATAGACCCCATCCTTCTTGTCCCGTCGTAGCTCGAAGAGCGAAGTCGGATGAATTCACCAGGAGGGGTATCCAAAAAATGGTGCTCGTGATATGATATTGGGCATCATAACAAATAATTATCTATCATTTGCCATGTTGTTTATGCAACCAAGGGTTAGGGGTTCGTCGAAGTTACTCCTGTTAACCGGCAGGGATCATTTCCAACATCCACCTGCCGGCCGGGACGACAGGCAGCTACGACTTTTTCCGCCTGTTTAAGATCGGCCTTATAATCGACTTCACACCACTGCAGGTCGTTAATTGAGCACGTCCACACCGGAAACTTCCGGGCCAGATCATCGATGACCGACAGATACCATTTCTTCTGTGCCGCAGGATCGCGCAGGGCTTTCTCAATGGCATCACGGAACAACATCGGCCCCTGATCCCGGAACATGATCATACCGATGGATTCACCGTGAACCTGGTCGGGTACGAGCTCCTTGCCGATTTTGACGAGTCGGCATCCTTCTAGTTCAACCTTCATGTCGTCGGCATCATAGCGGCTTTTCTGATTGATCACCACGGTTACGGGATGGTCATGCACATCGAGTAAACGCTGCAACACAGCCGCCTCAAACAAAGTATCTCCGTTTAGCAAAATAAATTCTTCGTTCATCTCATCATGGACGGTCCAGCAGCTTACCAGGTTGTCCGAAACAGCATAAGCCTCATTGTAAACAGTACGTACCCGGCCGGCGTCATACCGCGAATGCAGAATTTCTTCGACTTTGCCCGCGCGATACCCCAAGACAACGATCACCTGGTCAATCCCGCATTTGGCAAGTTCGTCAATTTGCCATTCAATCAGAGTCTGTCCCATAACGGGGAGAATGCATTTGGGACGATCTGCTGTCAGCGGCAGCAAGCGTTTACCCTGCCCTGCACTTAAGATGACGGCCTTCATATAGTCGTTTCCATTTGTACCATAATTATGTTTATCAACTGAAAAACCCAAAGCATTTTATGTAGATACCCGGGTCCAGAGGGCCCGGCACTGTTCATACCCTGTAAGGGTTTGTCGTCTTACATATTCGGCTGTAATAAATCCTAAATCCGAATATCGAAATTCGAAACAAATTCAAATATTAAATGCTCAAATGACCCAAACATAACCTATGTGCTTCTGTATGCTGGTCTTTGTTTTGAACATTTGAATTTGGGTCATTGGATATTGTTTAGCATTTCGAATTTCGTGCTTCGAATTTTAGCCATTATTGACATCGGCATAGCCAATTATCTCTGACCTGGCCCAGAGAACCAAGTTTTCTATACTTAATAACTCAACTTTCTGCTTTCACCATAGATAGAGCGAAATGGGTGATCCAATGGCGATTTGTGCTGTTTGAGGCGCTTAGGGATCCTTACATCAGCGCATGACAATGAAAATCCAATATGAAAACCCGGTCACTTTGAAGCATGCCTGCTTAACCATATGGCCAGCGCTGATGTTAGGAGTCCTTGCGGCGAGTTCGCAAAGCGCCAAGGGATTATTCATTTCGCGTTCGCTGAACCCCGAAAGTTGAGTTAATAAATTACACGTTACCCGAAAACTCTTTACAATACAAAATTATATTTTTTTGTAAAGAGTTCATTGTTAATAATTAGTTAATATCTAAAAAACCTCATAATATCAACGTGCATTTTTAATATTGACCTCGTTATACTGCCCGTGTATCATGCCCCGAATCTTTATTTGGGCGCGACACGCCCCCATTGAATCAAGCTGAGGACAGTTGCATGAACCTTACGAAGCAGCCATCGGACCGTCAATCCGGACAATCCGACGAGGCAATAAGAGTCGTGAAGGTGGAGAGCCGTAACACCTTAAATGATTTTATTCGCCTTCCCTGGTCGCTTTATGTCAACGACCCCATGTGGGTTCCGCCCCTGCTGCTTGAACGACGTATGCATCTTTCTTCCAAAAACCCCTATTTTGAACATGCAAAATTTTGTTCATGGGTAGCCTATCGGAACGGTAAACCGGCAGGCCGGATCAGCGCTCAAATCGACCAGTTGCACATAGACCGTTATCAGGATGCCACCGGGTTTTTCGGGATGCTGGAAGCAGAAAATAATAACCGGCTCTTCCGCACCTTGTTGAGCACGGCGGAAACATGGTTGCGCAACCAGGGAATGCAACGGATCTACGGCCCTTTTAACCTGTCCATCAATCAGGAACTGGGATTGCTGGTGGATGGTTTTGACACCCCACCGTCTATGATGATGGGCCATGCGTGCCCCTATTACGGCGATAAAATTGAAGAAAACGGCTACCACAAGGAAAAAGACCTGCTGGCTTATATCATAAAATCGAATGTTGAGATGACGGCGGCGGCTAAATCCATTATGGCAAGGTCCAAGGACCGAATTCACATCAGGAAACTGAATATATCAAAATTTTCTGATGAGTTACAGATAATTAGGGATATTTTCAATGATGCCTGGTCACAGAACTGGAGCTATGTCCCTTTCACGAATAAGGAGTTCGATCACCTGGGTAAAGATTTAAAATTACTGGCCGACGAAGAATTTGTGAAAATCGCCGAAGTAGATGGAAACCCGGCCGCCTTTATTGTTGTTCTGCCGAACCTGAATGAGGTCATACGGGATCTAAACGGCAGACTTTTACCCTTTGGCTGGCTTAAACTATTATGGCGGCTTAAAGTAACATACCCGAAATCAGCACGAATTCCCCTAATGGGTGTTCGTTGCCGTTTTCACGGCAGCCTCATGGGGGCAGCCCTTGCATTCGGCTTAATCAGCAGCACCCAACAACATGGCATTAATCGCGGCATAAAAGAAGTGGAGCTCTCCTGGATCCTGGAGGACAACATGGGAATGCGTTCCATGATTGAATCCTTTGGCGGCCGGGCCTATAAAACATACCGAATTTATAGCAAACAAATGACACAATGATTCAAAACCAAGATAAATTTACATCCCTGGTTCTGGCCGCCGACCGCGGCCCCGATGATCCAGTTGCCAAAGCAGCCGGAGTCCCGTGTAAATCCCTGGCACCGATTGGCGGCATCCCGATGGTTTTTCGCGTTTTAAATGCTCTGGATGCTTCCCGGGAAATTAATGAGAGGATTTTGTGCGGACCACCTAAAACCATTGTAGACCGGGACTCTGACCTCCGAAACATGATTGCAGCGGGGGAAGTTGCCTGGTTTGAAAACCGGAAGACGCCTAGTTCAAGTGCCTATCATGTTTTACAAACCCTGCCGAAAGACATTCCGGTTTTATTGACGACTGCGGATCACGCCATGTTGAACGCACGGATGGTAGACTATTTTTGCAGCGAGGCAAGGGCCACGGGATGCGATGTGGTTGTCGGCGTTGCCCGGTATGAAAATGTGATGAAAGCCTACCCTGAAACCCGTAGAACCGCCACGCGTCTGCAGGATGGTAGATACTGCGGGTGCAACCTGTTCGCTTTCCTGACCCCGGGCGCACGCCTGGCAGCAGATTTCTGGCGGCAGGTAGAGTCCGAGCGCAAAAAACCGTTGCGTATGATTCAAAAATTGGGTTGGGTAGCGGTTTTACGTTACCTGATGGGGAGGTTGTCACTGGATCAAGCCTTGGATAGCATATCGCAGCGCCTTGGATTTAAAGCGGGTTCCGTTATCATGCCTTTTGCTGAAGCCGCTGTGGATGTCGATTCGGTCAACGACTGGAAATTGGTGCAAAAAATTATTATTGAAAAACAAACTTGATTTCTTCGGTATTTATGATTAATTTAACCAGCATTTGACATTTGTATCTAAATCATGTAAAAGCCATCTTTGTATATGACTTGGAATTAACAAACAAAAACACAATAGATCAGGGTTGATCTAAGGCGATCGGTTGGCGGGGTGCTTTCGGTGATGGAAGGACGCGTCACAAACTTGATTGCATATAGGAGGCTATAGTTGCTATGGATGCTACACCTGCAGCAAGTGGTTTGCCGTTACGGATTGCTGATTTTTCTACGCTAGCGGAAGCGCTCGATTATGCAGCTCTGGGAAAAACAGGCTATAACTACTATACCAGAGGAGTAAAATTATATGCCAAGCTGCCCTACGCAGAACTGAGAAGAGATGCGCAGGCCTTGGCACGCCGCCTGATTGATCTGGGGGCAAGCCGCGGCTCGCGGGTGGCGATCGTGGCTGATACCGACCCTGATTTCATGCGATTCTTTTATGCCTGCCAATACGCCGGATTAATACCCGTACCGCTGCCGGCTTCCGTCCATCTGGGTGGACGCAAGGCATACGTTTCGCAATTACGGAGGCTCCTCTCTATCTGTCAGGCCGATATCGGCATGGCGCCCAAGGGCTTTCTTCCTTATTTGAAGGAAGCCGCCCAGGATCTGAAAATGCGCTTTCTTGGCAGTCCGCAGGAGTTTTATGACCTTCCGGAATCCAGTACCCATTTGCAACCCTCGGAACCCAATGAGATAGCATACCTGCAATACACGTCCGGCAGCACCCGCTTTCCGCGAGGTGTAATGATCACCCAGAAAGCTGTGTTGAACAACCTGTTTGCCATTGTTAAACATGGTATTCATGTTCGATCGGAAGATCGTGCAGTATCCTGGCTTCCCTATTATCACGATATGGGTCTCGTCGGCCTTGTACTGGCCCCCATGGCGGCCCAGGTGTCGGTGGACTACCTGAGTACCCGGGATTTTGCCATGCGCCCCCGGCTTTGGCTGACATTGATGTCACAAAATAAAGCCACCGTTTCCGTCAGCCCGCCGTTCGGATACGAATTGGCTGCCAGGCGCGTGCGTGAAAAAGAAGTTCAAAATTTCGACCTCAGCTCCTGGCGGGTTGCAGGTGTCGGGGCAGAGCCGATTCGTACCGAACCACTCGACAAATTTGCCGACCTTCTGGCCCCCAGCGGCTTTGATCGACATTCGTTTATACCGTGCTATGGAATGGCTGAGTGCTCTCTTGCGGTAACTTTTTCATCTCTCGGTCAGGGAATTGATGTCGACCATGTGGATACCGACACACTGGCAACAGAGCAAAGGGCCATACCGCTGCATCCTTCCCAGGACAGAAAAACCGTACGCTCAACCAGCTTTACCAACTGCGGTGCACCACTGCCCGGGTATGAAGTGGAAATAAGAAATGAGCAGGGAGAGGTTTTACCTGAACGGCATTGTGGCACTCTTTATGTTCGCGGTCCCAGTGTCATGTCCGGTTATTTTGGGGATCTCATTGCCACCCGCGAAGTTTTGTCCCCCGATGGCTGGTTAAATACAGGAGACCTGGCGTATCAGGTTGGCAAAAGCATCGTGATTACAGGCCGTGAAAAAGACCTGATTATTCTCAACGGTCGCAATATCTGGCCCCAGGACCTTGAATATCTGGCAGAGCAACAGGACGAGGTACGCACCGGAGACACATCGTCCTTCTCGATAACCGATGCCAATGGAGAAGAACGGGCCGTTATGATGGTCGAGTGCCGTGAATCCGACGAAAACAAACGCGCCGACTTGCGGGAGCGAATACACTGCCAAATCCGAGAGGAGTTCGGCATTGACTGCCTGATAGAGTTGGTACCCCGAAACACCTTACATAGAACGACATCTGGAAAACTATCTCGCTCGGGAGCGCAGAAAGGGTATCTTGAACGAATCGCTGCTGAGCGCTCCAGCGGCCCCACGGAGGATCTTTACGATGCGACGCTCCGTCGGCGGGCCGTCTAGCCTTGCATTTATTACCATAAAAACATATAAGCAATCATTTACAAACAGATCAAACCGTCAGGCTGATCAGTAGAGGAATCGTGTTTGCCAAATTTAGCTATAAATGTCGCTCTTGATGTTCAAATCTAAGTCAAATGATGCTATCGGGAAAATCACATGTCTGAAGTGATTGCATTGACAGGAGCGACGGGTTTTGTCGGTGCGGAATTAGCAAAACAGCTGGCAACCACGGGGTGCAGAATTCAGGCTTTGATCCGCCCGGCATCAACCTGGAAACGGCCGGCCGATCTGGCTGTTAAATGGATTGAAGGTGACCTTGCAGATCTGGATAGTCTGCGCCGTTTAGTTGAGGGGGCAACGGCTGTGGTACATTGTGCTGGTGCGGTACGCGGTGCTACGCGTGAGCAATTTAATCGGGTCAATTTCGACGGTCTGGCGCGCCTGGCCCATTCGGCGGCCGCCCAAAAACCAGCACCGCGTTTTCTGTTGATATCATCACTGGCAGCCCGGGAACCGCACCTGTCGCACTATGCTGCCAGTAAAAGGTTGGGGGAAAAGGTGCTGGTTGAAAAATCAGACCGACTACCCTGGACCATTTATCGCCCGTGTGCCGTATATGGTCCGGGCGATCGGGAATTGCTACCGGTCTTTAAATGGATGGCAAAGGGCATCGCACCGGTACTCGGTTCCGGCAATGCCCGTTTTTCCTTGCTCTATGTGAAGGATCTGGCTGAAGCGGTCGTTCAGTGGTTGAATTGCAATTGCCGTATGTCCGACACCTTTGAGCTGCACGATGGTCATCCCGGGGGCTATTCATGGCACGATGTTATCGATACGTTTAAACATCTGCGCACCAGATCTGTGGTCAGCATAAAAATGCCGATGGCTCTGGCAAGACTGGTGGCCGTATTGAATTTGCCTGTCTCCCGGGTTTTGGGCTATGCACCCATGCTGACCCCCGGCAAAGTGCGTGAACTGAGCCATTCCAACTGGGTTTGTGATAACGCCGCTTTGAACAGCGCCACTGGTTGGACACCTCGTGTCTTGTTACCGGAGGGGCTGCGACAAACTTTAGGACGGGAATTAAAAACGTAAAATCAGGAGGTTGTCGAATGAAAGGTAATGAATATGATGATATATTTCAAGAGCTCAAGCAAACGATAGGATCGTTCGTTCCACCAGAGCAGGATATCCATGAAAATACGGATCTGGTCGCCGATCTGGACCTGGATTCACTGAAAGTCATGAAAATTCTGGAATTGGTGGAAGACCGTTTTGATATCTCCATACCCTTAAATATCATGCCGGATGTGCGCACCGTGAAAGACTTTGTATTACAGATACAAGAACTAAACGGGGATGAATGATAATGACTATTTTTGATAAATTCCAGCAACTGGCCGAGGCCCGTAAGGAAATGGAGCAATGCTGTAATCATTTTTTCAATATCGTAATGCAAAAGATTGTTTCTGGAACAGAGGCCATAGTAGACGGTCGTCCCATGATTCTAGCCGGCAGCAATAACTATTTGGGCCTTTCCTTTGATGCCGATTGTATTGAAGCCGCTTGTGATGCCGCCCGTAAAGAAGGTACCGGTACCACCGGTTCAAGAATGGCCAATGGGACCTTTTCAGGCCATGTGGCACTGGAGCGGGAGCTGGCTGAATTTTTCATCTGTCAGGAGGCAATTGTATTTTCCACCGGCTATGTCGCCAACCTGGCGATGCTCTCCACCCTGATGGGTGCCGGTGAAATCATTCTGCTGGATGCTGATTGCCACGCCAGCATTTATGACGGCTGCCGAATGGGAGGTGCAGAGATCCATCGTTTTCGCCACAACGATGTTCAGAACCTGGAAAAACGGCTGCGACGCCTTGAAAAACGAAACGCCAATGTCCTGATTGTGGTGGAAGGTCTTTACAGCATGCTTGGGGACCGAGCGCCCCTGGCAGACATTGTCTCCGTCAAAGAAAAATATGGGGCCTATCTATTGGTGGACGAAGCCCACTCCCTGGGTGTTCTGGGTGCCAATGGACGGGGACTGGCCGAGGAGACCGGTGTGGCTAGTAGTGTCGATTTCGTAGTCGGCACATTCAGCAAAAGCCTGGGTGCCATTGGCGGTTTTTGCGTCAGCAATCATCCCGAGCTCAACCTGGTCCGATACGCCAGTCGCCCATATGTTTTCACGGCTTCATCGTCACCTTCGGTAATTGCCTCCACCCGGAAGGCACTGGAAATAATGCAAACAAGACCCGATCTGCAACAGCGTCTCTGGGACAATGCCGACAGGTTGTATAAAAAACTACAGGAATTGGATTTCGCAACGGGGCCGGAGCTGAGTCCCATTATTGCCGTACAACTGGAAGACAAGGACGAAGCCTTCGCCCTTTGGAGTGGCCTGATAGAGCAGGGTGTATACGTCAATCTGGTTTTTCCGCCCGCCACGCCGGACGGCAGTTATCTGCTGCGCAGCAGTGTCAGCGCCGGCCACACGCCGGAACAGATGGATCGGATCTGCCAGGCATTTACAGTCGTGAAAGAAACGACGACCAGCGCCAAACCAGTCTGAAAAGAAGGGTTAAACGATTAAAATACAATCATGCGTCTTCTAATAAGATTTGCCCGAGATTATCCGCTCAACAGCATCCTCATGGTACTGGCATTATTGCTGGCGGGATTGATAGAAGGCCTCGGACTTACTATGCTCCTGCCCATCATCGGCATTACCATTGGCAGCTCCACCGGTGCAGGGTCGGTTCCCGCTGCTGAAAATGGTGCTTCTACTTCCACGCTGGAACGGATGGTTGCAGACGGCTTTGCCTTTCTGGGTATTACACCAACCCTGGGTATACTCCTGATCATCCTTGTCGCCACCATCACACTGAAAAGTGGATTAATGTTGCTGGTGAACAAACAAATCGGATATACCATCGCACGGACCGCCACTGGCCTGCGACTCGAATTGCTGCAGGCCCTGCGTGCCTGCCGCTGGCAGTACTTTATCAGGAAATCCCCCGGAAGCCTAGCAATTTCCATATCATCCGAAACAAGCAGGACATCGAAAGCCTATAAGAGCGGTATCATCATGACCGCTCAGTTCTTTCATGCACTCATTTATTGCATCATGGCATTTCTGGTATCCTGGCAAGCGACATTGATCTCGCTCACGGTTGGTTTTACTATTATATTTGCATTAAAACGCTTTCTCAAAAGATCTCGCCGCGCCGGCAGGCGTCAAACAAATCTCCGAAAAGCGCTGATGAGGTTGTTCATCGATACCTTGCAGTCCATAAAGCCCTTGAGGGCCATGGCGCGTGAGAATGCATCCGACCATCTACTGAAAAAAAGGACCATCCTCCTGAACAAGGCGTTACAGAAACAAATTCTGAACAAGGAATTTCTGTTAGCTTTTCAACAAATACTGGTTACGATCTTTCTGGCAGGCGGAATTTACGTATTGTTAACTTACTGGCAAATGTCGCTGGCCAGCGTAATAGTGCTGATATTTCTTATCTCCCGGTTGTTGAAGCGACTGAACAGAATTCAAGAACGTTATCAGGAACTCATGGTTAATGAAAGCGCCTACTGGTCTTTACAGAAAACCCTCCAAACGGTGAAAAGTGAGCACGAGGATTTGGGCGGAGACCGGACGCCTACGCTGAAACAGGCAGTTCGCCTGGAAAATGTGAATTTTGCCTATGACGACCGGCAGGTGCTGCAAAATGTATCGCTCACCTTTCCCAAGGGCCGGATCATTGCCATTGTAGGCCCTTCAGGATCGGGAAAAACAACCCTGGTGGATCTGGTAACCGGTCTGCTGCGGCCCCAGCAGGGCGAGGTGTGGATCGACGATGTGCCCCTGGCTGAGGTAAATCTGAAAAACTGGCGCAAAATGATCGGCTATATCCCCCAGGAAACTATATTGCTGCACGATACGGTGCTGAACAATATTACATTGGGTGATCCCGATCTAAGTGCAGCAGATGCACAGGACGCCCTGCGTGCTGCCGGCGCATGGAAGTTTGTCAATAGTATGCCTCAGGCTATGGAGAGCGAGGTCGGCGAACGCGGAAGCAAATTGTCCGGGGGGCAAAGACAGCGTATCGCTATTGCGCGGGCCCTGGTGCATAAACCGAAACTGTTGATTTTTGACGAGGCCACCAGCGGTCTGGATCCTGTAAGCGAAGCCGCTGTTTGCGATACATTGCAACAGCTTAGCGGAGAACTCACTATTATAGCCATCTCGCATCAGTCGGCGCTGGCTAAAATAGCCGATAAATCCTACCGTATCAAGGATGGGAAAATCTTGCGGGCAGAGAACAGCCCGTGGTCGACCACCCCACAGCAGATATCGATTCTGAATCCGGTCCCAAGCTGTGCGGAATTAACCCCTAGTGAAGAGTAAAAGGCTTACAGTCCAATATGCCCCAAAAACGAACATTTCATGGCATTGATGAAATTATCCGTCGTATCCGCCTGATTGCCTTTGATTTCGACGGCGTGTTTACCGACAATATGGTTTTTGTATTCGAAAACGGCACCGAAGCTGTACGATGCTTTCGCAGCGATGGTATTGGTTTGCAAAAACTGAAAAAACTGGATATTGAAACCGTTATCATCTCCACTGAGGCCAATCCCGTGGTATCTGCCCGGGCGCGTAAATTAAAAATTCGCTGTATCCAGGACTGTCAGAACAAACGCGCAGTGCTGGAAGACATTGCTCATGAAAAAGGGATTACCTTGAGCGAGGTCGCTTTTGTGGGCAACGATATTAACGATCTGTCTTGCCTTGAGTGCGTCGCACTTCCTATTGTGGTTCAGGATGCCTATCAGGATGTAGTGCCCTGCGCGCTCTTTC
>Ga0190293_1000283_pt1 | contig 17910 bp, 12 predicted proteins | sample 48693001_MG_FD_161671 | JGI IMG/M metagenome (GOLD analysis project Ga0190293, IMG submission 161671) | Hydrothermal vent microbial mat bacterial communities from Southern Trench, Guaymas Basin, Mexico - 4869-30-0-1_MG | ecosystem: Environmental > Aquatic > Marine > Hydrothermal vents >...
GATGTCGCATATGAGTATGCCGCAGGACCTTGTGGACCAGGCCAGACTTATGGAGGCTTATGGCGCACATTGTGTCTACATAGTCGATTCAGCCGGTGCATTGCTGGATACGGGCGTTCGAGAGCGAGTGAGAGCGCTTCGTGACAGTCTAAAGCCGGGCACCGACATAGGCATTCACTGCCACCACAATTTATCCTATGGTGTAATTAATTCTATCGCCGCAATTAAGGAGGGTGCCGTTCGTGTAGACGCATCTCTGGCTGGCATGGGAGCAGGTGCCGGGAACCCACCTTTAGAGGTCTTGCTGGCTGTCATGGACCGGGAAGGCATCAAGCACAATTGCAGTCTATACCCCATCATGGATGCAGCAGATGACCTTGTCCGACCACTACAGGACCGGCCGGTTCGGATAGACCGGGAGAGCCTGTCACTAGGATATGCCGGCGTTTACTCCAGCTTTTTGCGGCATGCTGAAAGGGCATCTGAAGTCTATGGAATCGATACACGAGACATCCTTATTGAGTTAGGTCAAAGGAAGATGGTGGGTGGTCAGGAAGACATGATTGTTGACGTGGCACTCGATCTTCTACGCGGCAAAACATCCTAGTGTTGCATCGACATTTTTGTCTGATGGAATATATTTTGGCGTTGTAATTAAATCTCATATATGTATACTCTTTCTCATATAGTGATATTTATAAAAAAAGAATTCGAAATAAAAGACCTGTGTGTGTTCATGGAGATCTCTTTTTGATTGCCATTACTTAGAAAGCAGTCCGTCCTTAACCTGGATTTATTGCTCGTGAACTTAGCGAGGAGACAATTATGAAAAACCCGCCCAAAATACGATATATTGGGGTCATTCTGACCGCATTGATAGCCAGTCAGCAGTCTGAGGCTGCTTCTGACGAAATGATAATCGAAGAAGTTATCGTTACTGCTACGAAGCGGGAGGTATCTATTCAAGATGTCCCACAATCGATTTCTGCCATGACTGGAGCTACTCTTGCTGAGAACTTGTTTGACGATTTGCAGGACTATGGAAAAGCCATCCCTGCGTTCCAGTATCAAGACCTGGGGCCGACCAATAATCGCGTCACTGTCCGCGGTGTATCGTCACAGTCCCAGGGCGGTTTGACATCTCTGGATACGGTTACTATTTACCAGGATGAAACGCCACTGGCGGGCTCACCGTTTAACCAGCCAGACGTAAAGACCTTCGATATTGAGCGAGTCGAAATCCTGAAAGGGCCACAAGGTACTTTGTACGGTGAGGGCTCCATGGGCGGTACGGTACGAATGATTACCAATAAGCCCAATACACAGGAAACAGAATTTATTTTTGATTCATCTCTTTATGCAACCGCACGTTCCGGTGACCTCAGCACAGTTGCAAATGTCGCTGTGAATGTCCCCATCATCAAAGACAAACTTGCTTTTCGGCTGACGGGTACTTATCGCGATGAAGCTGGTTACATAGACAATACCTACTATGGAACTGATGATGTCAACAGTCAGGACGGCTATAGCCTGAGGGGCCAGATTCTATTTGATCCCACTGAGAAATTGTCCTTATTGTTTGCTGGACAAACCAACAGCCTTGATGCTAGTGGTTCTTTTTCAGCGTTTTCTGACTTTACTCATGACGATATCGTTGAGGAGAAGGTTGAGCAAACCCAAGATATTGCAGCTTTCACACTAACCTACGATTTTGCCCCACTGCAGCTTGTCAGCAATACTTCAACTTATTCAGCAACCACTAAAGGAATGGCGCCCCTCTTCGCAGGGCTTGGTTTTATTGGCGCACCAGGTGTAATTGATAATGGAACTATCACTGATGTAGCAGAAGCACTTGGGGTTTCAATCACTGAGGCGCTTGACGCATCTTTGGCACAATCTGTGGACTTTGATCAGTTCAGCCATGAGACCCGGTTTGTGTCGACGTGGGATCGCTCCTGGAATTTCACTTTTGGTGTTTTTTACAAAGAAAGTGACCGGGATATTATCCAGATAGCTGACACATACTTATCAACAGCATCAGATTTGCAGGCGGTACTGGGAGACCCGACAGGTTCCTATCAGCACGTTGAGTTTGCATTGACTGATAAACAGTGGGCGGTATTTGGCGAGGTAGATTTTGCATTGAGCGATACCCTGACATTGACCTTGGGTGGTCGGTATTTTGAACAGGACTATGAGTTCAATACCAGACAGTGGGGTGGCACGGCTGCAGCATTCGCTGGGGGCATCCCGGTCTTTCTGACCGAACCATTCGCATTTGAATTTCTTGGCACACCTTCAACGGCCGATGTGTTCTCTCCAAAAGTTACCCTCGCCTGGGCACCAACAGATAATGCAATGTACTACTTCACGAGGTCTGAAGGGTTCCGGGGCGGCGGCCTTAATAGCCCGCTGGCAGCTGCTTTTGGTGCTCCAGCTGAGTATGGTCCGGAGACAATGATTAACTATGAGCTCGGAGCCAAAACCACACAAATGGATGGCGCGATGACGTTGAATGGCTCTATTTTTTATATGGATTGGCAAGATAAGCAGGTTGCGAACTTTTCACCCTTTGGTTCTTTTCAAACCAATGTAGGTTCGGCCCACGTCTTTGGTATTGAAGGTGAAGTTTCATATTACGCCTATGAAGGGTTAACACTGTCCTTAAATGGCAGTTGGCTGGAGGCAGAGATTGATGAAGATACACCAACGGGCGCATCAAAAGGCAATAGGTTGCCAATGACACCGGAATTTCAATTTTTCGCGTCCGCGCGTTATGACTGGACAGTTGGCAGCAACAACCGGGCGAACGTCAGTGCCAGTTTTGGGTGGCAAGATGAAAGGGAATGGCTTATCAACAATATTCCGGGTCAGCAGATGGAAAGTTTCGCAACCGTTGATTTGATTGCTGGTTTGGATACGGACAAATGGACATTCTCATTGTTCTGCAGAAACTGTAGTAACGAAGATGGATATTCAACTGTTTTTAATGCCTTTGTTCCTCAGGATCAATGGCGTCATTATTTTGTCCGCCCTCGAACCATAGGTATCCGGGTGTCCTACTCTATGTGAAGATGTTAATTACTCAAGTGGGTGGAGACACTTGCAGGAGCTAACCTGGGGATACATGCAGCAATGACAAAAATAATTGCAATAACCTTTGTTGTGATACTGCAGGTGGCCGTAATATGTGCGGTATATGCCTCATCAGATGTCAGTGTCATTCAGTGTGGAACCATTGTAGATGCGAGTCTGGAAGAGCCTCTCAGTGAAGTCAGCTTATTGGTTCGTGATGGCACAATTGTTGCAATTGGGAATGATTTTGTGGTGCCGCAGGGTGCGAAAATAATCGATCTTTCTGGCGCCTACTGCTTGCCAGGCTTTATTGATATGCATGTCCACCTGATGTACGACCCAACTGTTCCATTGGAGACAACCCTCAGCCAATCCAGTGCCCAAAAAGTTCTTACTGGCATGCGAAACGCCCAGACCATGCTAAACAACGGGTTTACGACACTTCGCATTGCTGGTGATTTGGATAAGGAAAATGGAATTATCAATTTGCGCGATGCCATTGCGCGAAAGGAAATTATGGGTCCAAGGTTGGTAGTGGCTGCACACGGTATTTCTGCAGAAAGTGCCGATTTTGGTACGGTCACTGGTGTCACTAGCATGCGCTCGGCTGTTCGCAAGGAAATTAGATTGGGTAGCGATTGGATAAAACTATATGGTAGTGGAAGCATTATGTCCGCGCGGGAGAATCCCGATACTCAGACTCTTACCAATGCTGAAATACAGGTTGCGGTTGAAGAAGCCCACCGGCATGGTAAAAAAGTTGCTGTTCACGCTCACAGTTCAGCGGCAGTGATTGCCTCAGCGCGTGCAGGAGCAGATACGATAGAGCATGGCACGCTCATGACGGACGCAGCCATCCAGGCCATGCGCGACTCGGACACCACCTACATTCCCACACTTTATGCTCTTGACCACCTGGTTAACGGTGGTATCACTGATGCGATCCCCAAGTCATTCTATGATAAAGCAGTGGCAGCCGATGCCAGGCATGATGAGAACTTTCAGAAGGTATTAAAGTCCGGCGTCAATATCGCTCTGGGTTCGGACACGGTATTTCCCCATGAGCTTGCCGCACGCGAATTTGGTGCCATGGTGGGTTTGGGCATGGACTCTATGGCCGCGATAGCCGCAGGTACTATCGTGGCGGCTCGAGTTTTGGGTCTTTCTGATATTACTGGCAGTATCGAAGTAGGGAAAAAGGCCGACATAGTGGCTGTTTTAGACAATCCTATTGAAAATATTCAAACGCTCGAAGAAGTGATTTTTGTGATGCGCTCTGGAAAGGTTATTAAACACAAAAAGCCCCCATCAAGTGCGGCTCTGCATTAATAACCTGACTGAGCCAGATTTTGTATTAATTGTGGTTAGATCCGGACTCCAATTTTAAGATCGCGAATAAAAGTTAGCAGTTGAGATTGGGTTTAACCACTCCTGAAAGGAGATAAATTGTGAGTTATCCGGGTGCTTTATTCAGCCGTCCTCTTAAAAGCAAAATGAAATTGCTGGGGGTGTTATTTGTCTGGTTTGCCGCGCTCATGGCAGGCGCTGTTGATAATGTGAACGCTGAAGAAGCCGCGGAGATCAAGTCACCCATCAAAGTGAAATTTGATGTGCGAACACCTATGCGAGACGGCATCACACTGTCATCCAATGTGTTCTTTCCCGATGGGGAAGGTCAGTTTCCGATCGTCCTGATGAGAACGCCCTATTTGAAAACACGTGACGGACCACCTCCTTTTGAGATGCCAGATTTTGCTCGTATTTATACAAAACATGGATACATCCTTGTTATTCAGGATGTGCGTGGAAGAGGTGATTCTGGTGGAAAGTTTGATTACTGGTCACAAGAGCCTGAGGATGGCTATGACACTATCGAGTGGCTCGCTGAACAGCCATGGTCCAACGGAAAGATTTGTATGATGGGTGTCTCTTACATGGGAGCCAATCAATGGTCCGCCGCCAGGACGGTACCGCCACATCTTACATGTTTGGTCTCCACAGCCGCAGCAGGTCTTCCCTGGGATGAAGTGCCTTATCGGGGGGGGGCCTTCGAGCTTTCATTCGCCTTGGGTTGGTTGAATAACCTAACCGGTAACATCAATCATGGGGGTGACTCCAACTATATCGATTTCGATAAAGCGTACTGGTATCGCCCATTGATAGATGCTGACGAAAAAGCTATAGGCCGATATATGCCGCTGTATAAGAAATTTCTTCTGAATAGCACGTATAACGAGTACTGGAAAGATATGCAGTTGATGCCCTCAGATTTCGAGAGAATCAAGTTGCCAGTCTTGCATATAACTGGTTGGTTTGATGGAGACCAACAGGGAGCAATGTATTTCTGGGAAGGTATGCAGAAGTATTCAAGCGCCAAGGCCAGGCAATTCTTATTAGTGGGGCCATGGACCCACATCGAAACATTTTTTGGGGGTGACACGAAAGAGGGTGAAATGGTTTTTACCGAAGATTCCCTTGTGGATAGCATCGACCTCCACCTGAAATTCTTTGACTATTACCTCAAGGGTACGGGTCCGAAGTTTGAATTCCCAAGAGCAAGGATTTACCTGACCGGAATTAACGAATGGCGGGAATATGACTCCTATCCTCCGCGTGAGGCGGTAGAGAAGCGACTTTATCTTGATAGCACCGGACATGCGGGGAAGAAAGTGGACGATGGTCAGTTAACTTGGAATAAGGCGGGAGAAAATACTGCCGTTGATCAATACATTTATGACCCAAAAAATCCGGTGCTTGACAATATTGATGGCAAACCAAACTGGGGTGCAGACGTAAGCTTCGTTGGCGCAAGAGATGACGTGCTTGTGTACACAACTGAAAAGCTGATGGAACCTCTCGCCATAGCAGGGAGACTTCGCTTCGAGCTGTACGCGGCCTCAGACGCTTTGGATACTGATTTTACTGTCAGAATACTGGATGTTCAGCCGGATGGGCGAGCCCTGGCGCTGGCGCCGGCTCCCGGCATTATACGAGCTCGTTTTCGTAATGGTTATGAAAAAGAAGAGTTGTTAACACCAGGGAAGGTTGAACGGTATGAGCTGGATATGAAAAATATTGGACATGTCTTTTTGCCGGGACATGCCATTCGTATAGAAATATCAAGCAGCTATTTCCCAAACTTTAATCCGAACCAAAATACCGGCAACCCGGTTGCGACGGATACGGAGTGGAAAAAGGCCAATCAAACAATTTACCATGACCAGGCAAGACCATCGGCCTTAGTTCTACCAGTGCTATCGATTCAATAGAGGCAAGACAAAAATTCACCAGGATCTGGTGATGTTGATACTAGTGAATTGATGGGCTGAGCAAGTTAGATCGCCTCCGAAGCCATTTGGGCACAGCGCATCAGCGATGCCCGTGCTTTTTTAAGCCGTTTACCAGTGATTCTGCTTTTAGGTGCGGAAATCGATATTGCACCCACCATGACTCCATCTGCATTTCTAACCGGCGCAGCTATACACCGCAACCCTTCTTCTATCTCCTCGTCATCCATTGCATAACCATTTGTGCTGACTTTCTTAAGGACGTGAAGCAACTCTGTTTTTTCTGTTACGGTATTCAGAGTGAACGGCACTAGATCAGTACGGGAAAAATACCTCTCCAAATCGTTACTGCTCAGCTCGCTCAGTAGTACACGCCCTAGCGCCGTACAGTACGCTGGTAATTGTTTGCCTATGTATGTGTTGATCTTCAAGCTGCGCGTGCACTCCTGTTTGGCAATATACTGAACATTATCTCCAGCGAGGATGGCCAAGTGGCAGGTTTCCTGTATTTGATCTGTAAGCTGTTTCATAAAAGGCTGAATTTTGCTAACCAGGGATTCGTGGTGATCAACACGGCTTGCCAGGCGCACAATCAATGGACCAATTTCTAGCCGGCCAGCCGCAGTGCGGGTAAGTGCTCCTTTGCCGGTCAACGTTTGTATGAATCTGTGAGCAGTTGCCACTGCCAAGCCATTGTGCTCGGCAATTTCAGTTATCGTATAGCCTTCGGAGGATTCCGAGCATAGCTCGAGAATCTCAAGAGCCTTGATGACAGAGCTGTTTTTTGGGGTTGCCATAACGTTGCGTACTCAACAAACAGAGTAGTATAACTCACAAGGTATTGAGTTGCTTCGAGCCTACTCAAATATCGGCCTGATTCTTTGCAAGGCATCGGATAGAACACTTTCCGACTTGGCAAAACATAATCGCAAATAGCCTTCCCCAGCCTCCCCGAAAGCACGCCCCGGAGCCAGGGCAACACCGGTCTTTTTTAACAAGTCCTTGGCGAATGACAAGGAATCTGTGACGCCATCGACAGCGAAAAAGGTATAAAAGGTCGCCGGTGGTGTTGCAATCCTTACTCGCTTGAAAGATACAAGGCTATCCACTACAAGATCCCTGCGCTTATTCAAGCGTGCCACCATGTCTGTCACATAAGGATCACTATCTGTGGCCAGGGCGGCAATTCCGGCATATTGAACAAAGGTTGTGGGTGCTGCCACGTTGAATTCATTGAGCTTGGCAAACACGTCAAGCAATGCTGCTGGTGCGGTCAGCCAGCCCAGTCGCCAGCCGGTCATAGACCATGTTTTGGAAAAACTGTTGACGGCAATCAGAAGATCGTCCGGTTCAGCAATCTGCAAAAAAGAAGGCGCAGGAGGGGGGGCATAAGTAAGCCGGGCATAGACGTCATCGCAGATCAACCAGATACCTCGTTGTCTGCAAAACATCAGGATATCGTGCTGCTCCTCAATCGAAATACACCATCCGGTGGGGTTGTTGGGCGCATTGAGAAAAATAGCGCGGGTCTTCTTGGTGCATCGTGCAAATAGCCGGTTCAGATCGAGTGACCACTGACCGTCTTTTTCGTCCAGATTCATATCCACGATTTTGCCCTGCAACACCTTGATCGCGCCATTCACATTTGGCCAGATCGGGCTGATGACCACAACCTCGTCACCGGCATTCAAAATAGCTTGCATGACAAGCATGATTGCACTCATTCCAGACGCCGTAACGGTGATCTGATTGGTATTGACAGGTATTGAGTAGAGGCGCCGCATATAATCCGCTAATGCGTGGCGTAGTTCTGGTACGCCACTATTAGGTGTATAAAAAGTATCATTGTGTGCCAGGGATTGAGCTGCCGCATCCTTAATGTTCCGAGGGGTTTCGTCGTCGGATTCCCCAAAACACAGCATAGTTACATCATCGCGATGAAAACAGAGATCAGCGATCTCTCGAATCATGTTGGGTGGCAAATGCGCCATATCCGGGCGTATTGCTTCCAATGATGATCGTTTTATTGGGGACATGCTCTTTCCTCTACAAATTGACTTTTCTATGAGCCCCGGCCTACATGATCTTGCTATGTATTTCAAAGCTACTTTATCAATAACCCGGATCCTGCTCTGCAGATACGTATTCAGGATTATATATCATATATTGAGAATCTCTTATTACTATTTAATATTTCATGTACAATGGCAAAAATTGAAACTTCTAATTTGTCATTTAAATACAAAGGTTACTTGTTGAAAGGACGCAGGATGATTACACAAAATTTCCTAAAGAAAAAAATCGACTCAGGACAGCTGGTGCTGGGTAGCTTTTCCATTATTCCTGATCCAACCGTAGCTGAAATCGCAGCCAGCGCAGGGTTGGATTTTCTTGTGATTGACCGGGAGCACGGCGCAGTTTCTCTGGAAACTGCACAAGACATCGCACGTGCCTGCGAAACACACGGTGTTTCACCTTTGCTCCGAATCCACCGTCCCGATCAGACGCTTGTTCAACAGGCTCTGGACATAGGTGTTCATGGTATTCAGGTACCTACTATAACCAGTGCAAGGCAAGCCAGGGACGTTCTGAGATTTGCCAAATATCCGCCTGTTGGTGAGCGGGGGTTTTCCCCTTTTACTCGCGCTGGCAGTTATGGTGCGGGTAACGCTGGTGTGATTGTAAGTAATGCCAACAAGAATGGACTGATTGTTGTACACATTGAGAATAAAGAGGGTGTAGATAATATCGACGGCATACTAAATACCGAGGGCATTGACGTGGTTTTTGTAGGTCTATACGATCTTTCTGTCTCCCTGGGGTTTCCGGGTGAGACAGAGCATCCAAAAGTTCAACAAACCCTGGTAACACTGGTGCAAAAGATAAATGCAGCTGGAAAGTATGCGGGTTCCATTGTAGTTGATCCGCAGAAATTACCAGCACTTATTGACATCGGTGTGCGCTATATCACCTACAGCGTTGATTGCGAAGTATTACGTCGCGGTTATGTCGCGATGCGAAATCAGTTGGACAAATTAGTGGCTGGCAATGTTATTTAGTTCTAAAACACTTGGTGTGTGTTTTAAATAACCACTTGCTGGACAGCCATTGCTGAAGTTGGATATTTTGCACAAAACGCTCAATACAACAAATTCCCTTTGGAGTTGACAGCCATGGAATCATCCTTAATCTCGCCGGACTGGAATTTTGCAATATGGGCAGTGCTGATTTGTATTGCCGGTTTTGGTTTCTGGGCCGATACGACAAAAATCGGTCAACGTGTTTCTGGTGTCGGCATAATGCTAGTGACTGCAATGCTTCTCGGTAATCTCGGTGTGATTCCGCATTCAGCGCCGGCTTACGATGCTGTTTGGAGTTTTCTGGTACCGGCCGCCGTGCCCCTGCTGCTGCTCAAAGCCAACTTAAGACGGATCATACCTGAGACTGGTCCTATGCTTGGGGCATATTTTCTTGGAGTCTCCGGCACTCTGATCGGGGCAGTCCTTGGGCTGTTGGTTTTACCACTAAACGAACTGGGACCAGATCTCGCCGGAATCCTCAGTGCGACATATATCGGTGGCTCAATGAATTTTGCAGCGGTTGCAGAAGCACTGGAATTCAAGCAAAGCACGTTATTGACTGCAACACTTGCGGCGGATAATGTCGTCGGTACGTTGCACATACTCGTCGTTGTCATGCTTCCATCGGTGGCGTTCCTAAGGCGGTGGATTCCATCTCCAATCCTGGAAACCTCTGACACGGCAATGCATGACGAGACTAGTGTAGGTGATGAAGTGATCCCGTTAAACCTGCTGCATATTTGCATCGCACTCACGATTAGTCTGAGCATCGGTGCAATTGGTTATGGTGTAGCAAATCTGCTGGCCATTCCCAACTACGGTATTTTATTCGTCACCGCTTTCACACTTGCCATAGCCAATGTGTTCCATAATCAGCTTGAAAATTTGCACGGGGCATTCGAAATCGGGATGTTGATGATGTTCATCTTCTTCGCGACCATAGGCGCGGGCGCAGATGTTGCGGTGATGTTGGACACCGGTGGATTGGTCTTCCTTTACGCTTCTTTTATCATCATAGTCCACTTGATTGTGATAATTCTCGGCGCGAAATTGTTCCGCTTTGATCTGGCCGAAATTGTTATCGCATCGCTGGCTTGCATCGGCGGGCCGGTTGCGCCAGCTGCTATCTCGGCCGCGCGGGGCTGGAGAACACTGGTGACACCCGGAATTATGGTCGGTATTTTGGGCTATGCAATTGCAAATTTTGTCGGTGTCGCATTGGCAAGATTGCTGTCTTGACTCTTTCACAGAGTGCTAAAGGGATCGCTTTATGAAGTTTAAACTACATTTTTCCAGCTGGTATTTTCTTCTTCTGGCCGTATTTCTCACGGGCTGCGACAGCGAGCAGGAAAAGGTCAAGACTGTGCCTGTATCAATGCTTGCGGCAACTGAACAAGTCGACCAACTGGCAGATCAATATCTCTCCGAACAGCTCAAACATCATCCGGAATCTGCTTACTTTTCTGACATGAGCCTGGAGCGCCATGATGGGTTGAGCGACAACACCAATACTGGCCTTGTTGCTTGGCAGTCCGTCGAGGATGATCTCTATCGGAACCTGAAACAAATCACCGAAGGACAAGTGCGCGGTACCAGGCAATGGTCGACCCGGGGCATCTTGCTGGAAGCGTTGGAGAGCAGTATTGAGAGCAGGGTCTGTCGTTTGGATCTGTGGAATGTCAACCAAATGTACGGTTGGCACTTGGGATTTGCCCGACTTGCAGCGATGCAACCGCTGGGCAATCCGGACCTGGAACAACAGGCGTTGGATCGATGGCAAAGGGTTACCAGATACATTGATCAGGAGATAATCAACCTGCAGCGAGGTCTCGAATTGGGGTACTCTGCACCAAAACCTGTCGTGGAAAGAGTGATGCAACAACTTGATGGATTGCTGGCACTTCCATTTGAACAATCACCGTTCTACTCCCTGGTGAAACGGGGTAAGAGCGCGGATTATCAGGCTGGTATGACTGATCTGCTCAAGAGCCAGTTGCTTATCGCTGCTGAAAATTATCGGAATTTTCTTGCAAACAGATACTTGCTTTCAGCAAGAGAACAGCTGGCCGTATCGGCCAATCCAGACGGTGCATATTGTTATCAGGCGTTGTTGCGGGCTAATACCACGCTCGAACGAACCCCTGAGCAAGTGTTTCAACTGGGTGTACAAACCGTTTCTGCACACACGGAGCGAGTAATAGATCTAGGCAAAGAACACTTTAATATAGTGGATTTCAGTGGCATCGTTGCGCATGTCAAGATCATGAGGACTGATCGCTTTAATTCTAAAGAAGAAGTGCTGGCTTTTTCTCAGCAGGTAGTCGAACGAGCACGTAAAGAAGTACCTAAGTGGTTTGAGCGATTGCCACGTAGCCCGGTTGAAGTAAAACCCTTTCCAGAATATCAGGAAGGTACCGGTCGCAGCGCCCACTACGAACCACCTGCTGAAAACAAGCCCGGGGTTTATTGGATACCTCTCCACCAACCCGAAAATCAACGACGGGGCCAGGCGGAGGTAACTGCCGTCCATGAAGCCTATCCGGGTCATCATTTGCAAATTGCTATTGCAAAAGAGTTGAAACAGGCTCATCCGATGACCCAGATGATTTTCAATGCTGGTTTTGTGGAGGGCTGGGCCCGGTATGCTGAAGAACTGGCTGAGGAGATGGGGCTCTACTCGACAATATCTGCGCAGATATCCCGCCGCACCTGGCCGGCGCGGGGGATGGTGGTCGACCCGGGGATTCATGCTTTTGGCTGGACCCGCCAACAGGCTGTCGACTATATCAATGATTCCGGTATTTTCACTGATGAGAACGCTGAAGCAATGGTGGACAGAATTGCAATTTTGCCCGGCCAACTCACTGCCTATGACAGTGGCGGCCTGGAGATTTTTGCTCTGCGCAAATTGGCTGAGCAGCAACTGGGTGACCGTTTCGAAATCAGGGCATTCCACAATCAGGTATTAGAAAATGGCTCGATCACCCTGCCAATGCTGCGTTCTCACCTTGAACATTGGATTGAAGGGCAATAGCCTGTGGCAAAGGCAAAATTATTATTCCAGATGTTTAATCTTTTTTTGAAGCCTCGCGCAGTACGATTATTCCTCGCATGATCAGAATGTTGTTTTGAAGCCAAGTCCGGGCTTGCTGGTATAAACCGCATGTCCCTGGTCGAAGGTCAGTCCATCAGCCAGGTCCTCGTCCAGCAGTAGTGTGCTGTCCATGTCCACGTAGTCCAGCAACGGCGCAAGATGAGCGATCGCTGAAATGCCTATCGTTGATTCACCCATGCAACCGACCATTAATTTCAAGCCTAACTCTTTCGCCTTTTTGATCATGCGAAGAGCGGGGGTCATTCCCCCACATTTGGTGAGCTTAATATTAATACCGTGAAAATAACCTGCACACCTATCAACATCTGCCTCGACAATACAACTTTCATCTGCGATCACCGGAAGCGCCGATTTTCGAAGAACTTCCTTCATGCCTTCCCAGTTCTCGGCCGGTATAGGCTGTTCGATAAACTCCACCCCGAGTTCTTTCATCACGATGGAGTTTCGAATCGTCTCTTCGACACCCCAGGCGCAATTTGCATCAACACGAAAGGTGGCTTCCGTCCTTTCCCTGAGCGCCCGGATGATGTCGATATCTTTATTGGTACCCAGTTTGACCTTGAATACCGGCCACCCGGCAAACTTCTCCATTTTCTGAATCATCACAGCGATCTCATCGAGACCAATAGTGTAGTCGGTGATGATCGGTTTTTTTACATCCAGGCCCAGCAAATCGTATACCGGTTTATCATTCAGTTTTCCCCACAGATCATAGGCAGCGATATCCAGACCGCACTGTGCAAACGAAAACCGGCCGAAATGATTGTGTGTCAGAGTCCACAACTCATCCGGCGTAATATCCCGCAATGACAGACCATCCAGCAGGTCTTGTGCGCCTTCCAGAACATTGATTATGTCCGCCTGGCTTTGCCCATAATAAGAGTCCGGTGTGGTTTCACCATAAGCAACGACCCCGTCGTCTTCCAATTCAACTACCACCGTTTTTGAGGTGAGCTGTGTTTCCCGGGAAATGGAGAAAGGGTTGATAAACCCCAACTCAAATGCATGGACTTTAACTTTCATCTGGTTTGCGCCTCTCTGATTTACTGCACATTACGAGCTTCTGAATAATATGATCTATTAGTCACATGACTAATCAATCAGTATAATCATAAGTTACCGTAATTGCGAACAAAGGCGGGCCATGCGATATAAAGTATTCAACAGCCATTCAGACTATGCTTTCAAGGTATTTCATGAGCAACAAATGGGAAACACCAGTGACCTGAAAGATAACTATCTACCCCTGATGAAAAAAGGGGGAGTCCAGGTAGAAGTTTTCCAGGTGGGCGGTGATTTTGCAATTCCGCATGCCGGCGATGTCTGAAATACTGGATTTCGTTAAAGGCCATTGTGGCTGAGACATTGCAGAGTGCTGGAAACCTGAGTTCAGCCATAGCGCCGTTGAGATATTATGTAAAGGAAAATTGACCATTCCCACTTATACAGCACTAACGGAACGATCCATTTGACTGAATATGCTTAACCCGTGAAGGTAATTACACAATCGATTCCTGCCGGAGCGCGACCATATCAACAACAACTAACTCGCTGCTTGCCAAAGAAATCAACCCTTCTCTCTCCCAGTCTTTCAGGACTTTGTTGACCTTTGGCCTGGAACCACCACAAAGAAAGGCAAGTTCACCCTGGGTAATCTTCATATTCAAGCGCACACCGGTGCCAATGTCCTCACCGTGATTGTCCAGAAGCTGCACCAGGCGAAATGCCAGGCGAGATCTCAGGGAAAAGTCGTGCGCTACTTCCAGCAGGCGGAACGACAAACGCATGCGTTGTGATAGTTCAGCAAAAAGCCCCTTATAAAGGGTGGGCCAACGCTCACCGACAGAAAGCATGCAGTTTTTGGAGATAAACAAGATCAACGTGTCTTCTTGCGCCCACGTATCATGAGTACGCTGCGAGGCATCCAGCATGGTCAGTTCACCGAACCACATTCCCGGATCCAGATCACTTAGAATCACTTCCTGACCCTTCATTGTTGTATGGCTGGCCCGGACCCTGCCTTCGGCTATGCCATACACGCCGGTATGCTCATCGCCTTTCTTATGAATCAGGGAGCCGGCGCCAAATCTCCTCCAGCGGGCACAATTCGCCAATTCGCTGATAGCCGCCTCGGGTAAGACCTCAAACCATGGAGCATTCGCGACAAGGTCATGTTTGTGATACGGGATTGGATCCTGAGATGTCATCGGGGTTCTTCAAATCCAGTTGTGGGTATAGTGCCCATTTTTGGGCTGCCTCCAATGATAGCAGTCTAATGGCAAGGGTAGAAAATACCTATAGGTGACATGTTTCTTGGCTTGCATTAGCAATAAAGAGAAAAGTGTTCCCAATGTAACAGCAAAACGCATTGAATCCGCAAAACATGACTGGACTCGGCATCAGAAATGGGAACAGAAGTCATGACTGCATCAAGAATATTACTTTTCAGCACACTGTTTGCAATGTTAATGCTCTTTTCATGGGGAGTAACGGCACAAGAACCAGGCTCAGAGAATGAATTGGTTCTTGAAGAAGTCATCGTAACGGCGACCCGGCGGGAAATGACTGTTCAGGAAATACCGATGTCCATTGCGGCAATTACGGGGGAGGTGATGGATAAAGCCGGTTTTGATGACTTCATGGATTTCGCCAAGTCGGTACCGAGCCTGGATTTCGCCCAACTGGGTGCAGGCCTCAACCGCGCCACCATCCGAGGTATTTCCTCCAACCTGGGTGAGGCAATGGTGGGTTATTACATCGATGATGCACCCATCACCGCCGACCAGTGGTCGCAACCCGATACCAAGATGTTTGACGTCAACCGGGTGGAGGTGCTGCGGGGGCCACAGGGCACCCTTTATGGTGAAGGCTCCATTGGTGGCACCATACGCATCATCAATAACCAGCCGCAGTTCAATGAATTTGATGCGGCATTGCAGGCTGAATCATATTCCACGGCGCACAGTGGCGACATGAGCTTCGGCGGTGACGTGATGTTGAACATCCCGGTCGTGAATGACACTTTTGCCTTGCGCCTGGTGGGTAGTTATCGGGATCAGGCAGGTTATATTGACAATACTTTTCTTAATGAGAAAGACGTCAATACCGAGGAGACCAAGGCGCTGCGGCTGATGGCCCTGTGGGAACCGACGGACAAGTTCACGCTCAAAGCAGCGATCCATTACAACAGCATCGACAGTGGGGCGTTCTTTACTTCCGATGAAAACCTCGACCAGTGGCGCACGATCGCGGAGCCGCGCTCTGACGAATTTTATCTCTACAATCTGACCATGGACTATGAGTTTTCTTTCGCACAGTTTACTTCGGCCACCAGCTATTTTGAACGCGAAACGGGCAGGCCAATAGATGGTAACAGTGAGCTTGGCCTGGTGAACTTCCTGTTTGGATTCTTCGGTGTGATCTATGGTCCTGAATTCGCCCTTGGGCCGTATGAAAATGTATACACGGATTACACACTGGACTATGAAATATTCACCCAGGAGTTCAGACTGGTTTCTACCCACGACGGCCCCCTGCAGTGGACTGCAGGTGCATTCTACAAAGACAGCAAACGACCGGGGCTCACTCGCGGTGATACCGTGCCAACCAGTCTGCCATTTTCAGCACCTTACCCCCCCGGGACTGAAGCTTTGATCGATAGATTCGACAATCCTGATGAGCAAAAAGCAATATTCGGTGAATTGACCTATCAGTTCAATGACCGCTGGACCGGTATCTTTGGCTTGCGATATTTCGAAGAGGACTTCAGTGATATATCTGAGCAGTACGGGCTATTCTACAGCCCCTTTGATCCTGCCGGTTGGACTGAAGATCCGAACCCCACGAACACGACCAGCAGCGCGAGTGTGTGGACACCCAAGCTGGCGCTGTCCTGGGCGGCCACCGATGATCTGATGCTGTATAGCATCTACTCTGAAGGGTTCCGCAAGGGCGGCGCAAATTTTGGTAGTGCAGTGGACTTTGGTGCTCCTGAAACATACGATCCGGAAGAGGTCAAGAGTTACGAATTGGGCATAAAAAGCACCTGGCTGGAAAACCGTATGGTCGTCAATGCAGCCGTATTCTACAACGACTGGTCGGATAAACAATCATACAATACCATCCAGAATCCCTACCTCCCTGTCGTGGAAACTTTTGTTGACAATATCGGCGATGCCCATACCACCGGTATTGAACTGGAGATTACCGCACTACCGGCGGAAGGTCTGGAAATTTCCTTTGGTGGCAACTGGATCGAAGCTGAAACGGACAGCGAGGCAACAGCCTTCAGCGAGCAGCTCAGAAAAGAAGGTGCCTTGGATACTCTTATCACCGTACCGGCAGGCGCCATTTTGCCCTTGACTCCAGAGTACAGCTTCCACGTTACAGCCGATTATCAATGGGCGCTGAGCAATACCCTGACCGGGATGGTGCGTGGCCAGGTTTCATCCATCGGGGAGAGTTACAACACCCTTGCCAATGAGGAAGTGGGCCGTGCGGATTCCTACACAACCGCAGATCTGAGTTTTGCCGTTGCCGGGGATCGATGGGAAGTCCGCCTGTTCTGCGCCAACTGCACGGACAAGCTGGCCACACCATCTTTCGATGTATCAGCCGAGCCCCAGGATATTGGTATGTTGTTTTACCCGATCCGGCCAAGAACCATTGGCCTGAGGGCAAGCTGGAGGATGTAACAAGCGGAATTGTGCTTTCTGAGTAGCCCCCCGTGGCTACTCAGAAGCTAACCGGCTGTTGGTACTGTTCTCCGAGGATCATACGATGCTGTTATTCGATATTCTGACCCTGCTGGCCTTGCTGTTGGTGCTGGCCGCATACTGCCTGCCGATAAAAAAGAGACCCAGGTGGCTGCGTCATTTGCCATTATTTGCACTCGTACTTGCATTGATTCATCTGGTTGCAGAGGGTTTCCGCTGGCAGATGGTACCAGCGTATGCCGTATTGGTCCTTGTATTGTTGTGGTCAGGCTGGCGTTCCTGGAAATCCGAAACACCCGCACAAACGGGGCGATGGGTTACCGTCCTGCGTTTCGCCGGAGTAAGCGCTGGAATCATTTTGCTGCTATGCAGCGGTGTGTTTTCTTATCTCTTTCCGATGTTCGATCTGCCCCAGCCTCCCGGATCACATGCAGTGGGCACCAGCGAATTTCATATGATCGATCACAGCCGTCCGGAAACCTATACACCCGATACATCAGATGTCCGGGAGTTGATGGTGCGGGTTTGGTACCCCGCGGCGTCAGTGGAGAATTCGGAACCTGCCTATTATTGGCGAGAGGCCGCCCTCCGTAGCAGTGAGCTTGCAAAGGGGTTTGGCATGCCGTCATTTTTATTCA
>Ga0190293_1000284_pt1 | contig 17902 bp, 22 predicted proteins | sample 48693001_MG_FD_161671 | JGI IMG/M metagenome (GOLD analysis project Ga0190293, IMG submission 161671) | Hydrothermal vent microbial mat bacterial communities from Southern Trench, Guaymas Basin, Mexico - 4869-30-0-1_MG | ecosystem: Environmental > Aquatic > Marine > Hydrothermal vents >...
AGATATGACTCCTGAGGAGATCGACAACCTGATCGCGGAAAACACCGAACTCCGGCACCAGGTAGAGGATCAGGACAAGGCCAGCAAGGCGAAGAAGACATCCATGTTCCGGCGGATACTGTCGATAGCGCTGGCAATCCTGGCGATCCTCGCGATCATGGCATCGGTCGACGCCCTATGGCTGAAGACGACACTTCAGAACGAGGACCAGTTCGTCTCAACGTTCGAAGAGTTGATCGTCCATGAGGACGTCGCGACAGCACTGTCTGTCCAGATTGCTGGCGGCATCATCGAAGCAACCGACGCCGAGGTCTTGATCGCTGAGAACCTACCGCCCGAGTTGGAGTTCATAAGTGCCCCGATTACTGAGGCCATGTCCGGACTGCTCGAGAACACCGCCAGTAGTTTGCTCCAGTCCGAGGCAGCCGGTACGGTGTGGTCCGCCACTCTTCGGACAACACACATCGGTGTCAGTGCTGTTCTCAGCGGAAATGATACGGCTCTCGTGTCTGAGGCCGGTCAGATTGCAGTCGATCTTGACGAACTCGCCATTTTGGTCCTCGATCGCGCTGGGGAACTAGGCCTCCCGCTACCGGACGCTGAAACGAGCTTCGGTCAGATCGTGATCTTCGAATCGGAAGAACTCGCAGCGGTCCAGAATGTGGCCCAAGCGATCAGTACGATCGGCTGGTTGCTGCCTCTCATCGCCCTCCTCCTGATCGCTGGAGCGCTGTTGGCCGATCCCGACCGACGGTGGATGACTGCCTTCCTCGGATTCGGGACCGCCTTCGGCATGCTCGGGAGCCTCGTGGTGCTCCGTGTCGGTCGGAACGTGACACTCAACGCAATTGAGGACGAGGTGACGCGCGTTGCTGGCCAGGCGACGTGGGACATTGTCCTGGATCGCTTGATCTCAGCAACTTGGGGCATCCTGGTACTCGGGTTGATCATCGGGTTCATTGCGTGGGCCGTCGGACCATCACCACGTGCCCAAGGGTTCTCTTCCTGGATCTCGACAACCGTCGGAAACTGGCGTAAACCCGAGGAAGCTGATCCGAGCGGGTTCTCCAAGTTCCTCGCAGGGTCGAAGCGAACCATCGAGTTGATCGTTGTTGCGATCGGTCTGCTGTTCGTGCTGTTTGGCCCATCGTTGAGTGCCGTGCGAGTGCTCGTCACGACGCTCGTTGTCGTCGGCATCGTCGTCCTCATCGAGGTGCTGGCCGGGCCAGCGGAGAAAACGGCAGACCCGTCGGTACCTGAGAGCGAACACATCGACGCGTAGCTCATCGCACGATTGGACCTTGGTCTCCATGGCCAGATCCGATACACATCGGCGTACGTGGGGTCACCAGGAACTCGTACGGTCGGCCCTGTCTCAGTCCGATCGGACGGTTGCGGTTGCTGCGATGAGCATCCCGTCGAGATAGCTGCGGAAGACACCCGGTTCAAGGCCAACACCCCGGAGAAGAGTGTCAAGTTGTGACCTGCCCATCTTCGGGGGCCCCCGGTGCCACTTCGTGAGTGCGGCCTCGGAGAAACCCGTTAGGTCTCGCGTCTCGATGAGGACGTCGAGGTCTTCGCCGGTGAAGCTGGTCGAAGGAACGAGAACGCTGACCGTGCCGCCGGGTACACACACTCGGTGCATCTCGGACAGAACCGGCTTTGCATCATCAACGACGTTGACAACTGACGCTGCCACAACAGCGTCGAAGGTATCATCGTCGTAGGGAAGCCTGGTGGCGTCGCCGACGTGGAAGTTCAGGCCCGGATGGTCCCTCCTCGCTCTGTTAATCATCTTGCGTGACCGATCGATACCGGTGACATCCAAGCCACTGTCCACAAGGTGGGGGGTCAGGATGCCTGTGGCGCACCCTATCTCGAGGACACGGTCGTCGGAACGAAGGTCGAGTTCCTCGATCCAGCGATGGTGGCTGCCCGAGTACCAGTCCAGTTCTCCAATGGTGGCGAAGAACCGGGGTTGGCTCTGAGCCAGCATGGTCTCCACCTCCGTAGCACCAGATGTCTTGTCGAGTCGGTTCCCTGTCACGGCGTTGACACCGGGCGAGGACGCCAGAGGTAGAGCAACGCGGCAATCCATGTGGCGTTGAACATCGGGAACAGGGAGTCCGATAGTGCAACCACGCCAGTTGCGGTGTAGAAGACTCCGGCTCCGAGGTCGACGAGTTGGATGAAGATCATGGACGTGATCCACAAGACGTTGGGTTCCGGGTCACGAGCGATGTAGATGAACACGATGCCGTAGGCCAGGAACCGGGCACCGAGCATGGCCAGGGGGTAGAAGATGTCGTCCTGGGGTACCGAATGCCCGATGGCTTCGAGAAAGAATGCGGGTGCGAACAGGTAGAACAGACCCAGGGCGATCTGGATCCCTCCGACCACTCTCAAGAGGATTCTCAGCTTTTTCATCGTTGTCGGCTCCTTGACTATGGTGGATGGAGAGGTAATGTACACACATAGCTTCCCTATGTGAAGTGGTTTCCTTTTAGAAAGTAAGGGCTATGGCAGTGACGATTGTGCAGGCAGAGGTCTGTGACGACGAATGTCCGATAAAGAAAACTGCAGAAGTGATCGAGGGCCGTTGGACCACGCTCGTGATACGCGAGCTACTGCCGGGCAAGAAGCGTTTCTCAGAGATCCAGAAGGCGCTCACGGGGATCAGTCCAAAAGTGCTCACAGCCCGCCTACGACTACTCGAGCGACGGGAGCTACTGACCCGAACCGTCTTCGCCACCGTTCCACCCAGGACCGAGTACGAGCTCACGCCCCTCGGAAGACATCTCGAAGCCGTCCTCAATGCCATGGCTGAATTCGGCCAACAACTCCCAAGCGATACCCGCCGTTAGCCCAACCACCCAATCAAGGAGCGAGGCAACACCCTGTCACGTCGGGCATGGCACACCGAAGCGGACGTCTCGAAACCTTGGCACTCGGACTATCCGGTCGAAGCTGGTGAGATTTGGACGAGACGGACCTGCGTTCGGCGGAGGTCAGGTGGACGCGGGGGCGACAAGCAGGTCCGTTACCACCTCGAGCTCGTACAGGGTCTCCATGGATGCGCATGCCTCACGCATACTGTCATCGACGCCGGCGTACTGGATGGGGAGTTCGCATGCCTCCCACGTTTCACGGTCGGGCCACTGCGTGTAACCGATATAGGTACCGTCGTCTGTGGCATGCAAGCGCGATCCGAGACCTCCGCACTCTTCCTCGATCGCCTCATGGACGGTCCTCCAGCACAGGACGAAGTGTTGACGTTGGCTGGGTTTGACCTCGATACGGTGGATGACGATGAACATGGATGCACCTCCACCCCCCAATCTACTCCTATCTGAGCGGCTCGTCCCCAGCAGACCTTCGTCCGCCGTTGAGTACCCGTAGTCGCGAAGTAGCCTTCAGTCTCGTATGCACCTCATCCTTTCTCCACGCCTCATCATGCCCCTACTCGTGCTCGCCCTCATCACGCTTGTGCCAGTGTCCGCGTCCGCTCAAACTCAGGGGGATGTTGACAATGCCAAAGTGGCCGAGGAGCGTGCTTTCCAGGCATTGCTCGACGCAGACGAGGTACTCGAGTCCAACCTTGAGGAGATGGAGCGCATCCAGGGACAGATTTACGATCTCGAATGGCGTATAGAGAAGCTCGAGACCGCCCTCGCTGAATACGGTGAGAACGTCGACTCGCTCGAAGACCGCGCCAAGCTCATCGTCCTGGAGGCATATACGACAGGTGGCCGCAACATGGTCACCGCAGCCTTCAGCGCGAACGACATCCAGGATCTGATTACAACCCAGGCGCTGTTCGATGCTGCAACGACCAGGGACCTCAGCCAGCTTGATCAGCTCTCAGCTGTTGGTCGCCAGATGGATCGACTCAACGACGATCTGACCACCAGAGAAGAGGAAGTTCAGGCACTGAGGGCCGAACAGGAGGTTGTGATCGCGAACCTCGAGCAGGAACGAGCCGCGGCAGACAAACTCCACGCCGATGCAAAGAAGAACTACGCCGACACCTACCAGAGATACAAGGAGGAACAAGCACGGCGAGCGGCAGCAGCGGCAGCGGCCAAAGCCGCAGCGGAGAAGGCAGCAGCAGAAGCGGCCGTCGCCAAGGCGGCAGCAGAAGCCGCCGCAGCCACCAAAGCCTCGACGCAATCTTCATCAAGTGCATCTTCTGGTTCATCAAGCTCGTCATCGAGTTCATCGTCTGACTCATCCTCATCGTCTGACTCATCCTCGTCATCGAGTTCGTCGTCCGACTCATCCTCATCATCGAGTTCGTCGTCGGAATCAACCAGCTCCTCATCCAGCTCGTCAGCCGCCAGCTCGCAACCCGCATCGTCTGGTGTCGTCTGTCCGCTGCCCAACGGTTCCTCCTTCATCGATACCTGGGGCTACGCACGATCCCGCGGTCGTACACACAAGGGAACGGACATGATCGCCTCAAAGGGATCAACGATCGTGGCGATGGTCGGTGGAAAGATTCGGATGAACTGGCATTCGCTCGGCGGTCGCCAGACATATGTCTATGGAACTGACGGTGTCACCTACTACTACGCCCATCTGTCCGGGTATGCAAGCGGCTTGAGCAGCGGCTCGACTGTTTCCCAGGGTCAGGTCATCGGGTACGTCGGCAGCACAGGCAACGCCACAACGAACGTGCTGCACCTCGGGATGATCATCGGCGGAACGTATGTGAACCCGTACGCGACCGTAAGAGCGGCCTGCTAACACCCCCAGCCCTCACGCTTCCGGGCGACCTTCGGGTTATGAGTTTGATGCTGGTGTTCGCGTACTTCCGCTGCGCTACCTGTTTCGACACGCCGAGCATCGATCCAATCTCTGTACCGCCTGTGGACGGGTCGAGCATCGGATGCCGCCATCGGACGATCACAACCGAAAGGTTGTACATAGTGATGACATGGGAAAGTTCGATCCAGCTCCAACGCTCGCAGCCGGTCTGCTTCGTCTTGCACGAGACAAGACAAACATGACCCAAACCGACCTCGCTCTTCAAGCTGGTGTCTCCCAGCAATCCATCTCGGCCTATGAGACTGGACGGAAGGAACCGACACTCCCCACACTCGTGCGCCTTCTTGCCGCAGCGGGCTCTGAAATGCGCATCCAGCTCGAACCAATCGACGACCACGACACCACCCTTGCAGCGTTCATCGAAACCTTGCCGTCCTCCCGACGAGCCGAACTCGCTGAGGAGAGTCGCTCACGGGTCGCCACTGAGCGACTCAATCGGGTTCGGGGTCAGTGATGCCAACACCGGATGTAGACGTCGCAACTATTCTTGATGCCGTCGTGGTCATCCAATACAGCGGCCGCGATGTGCCTGTCGCAAGCCTCGCCGACGTCATCCGCTCCAAAGAAGCCGCTGGACGAGAAGGATCTCCTGGTGCTTCCCGCCCTGAGAGCACACCTGAAACGCCAAGGAAATCGGTAGTGGCATGAAGCCGGGCCGCCGCCTCACATTGCCACGGTTCCGGCTCGATTCCGCGCACACATCACAATTAACACGAATCGAGATGTCACGTGTCGGCCAACCCCAAGCATGAAGATGCTCCTGAGAAACACATGATCCCCATGGAATCATTCGAAGCGACCGCCAGGCTTGAACCAGCGACCATCGAGTCATGAGTCGGATGCAGCGACGTTCGCGTACTTCCGCTGCGCTGCCTGTTTTGACACGCCGAGCATCGCTCCGATCTCTGCCCAGCTGCGTTCCGAACGGCGGGCGGAGCGAACAGCTTCAGACAGCTCCTCATCCACTTCATTGCGTTGCTCCACCAGGTCCGCAATGGAGCGCAGCGCCTCGGTGTCGACAACCTTCAAGTCTGTGGAGTCGACATCGTCGGCCCACCGCTCCAAGGCCTCAGCGCGATCGGTTCTCGTACTACTCATGTCGTCCACCATCCCTTCAAGAGCTTCGCACGTGCCTTCATGTCGTGAATGATCGCCGCACCGCCGTCGTCGATCACAACACCGACCTCCAACGGCTCCGACGTTCTTGATGGTCCGATGAACATCGTGACGGCTGGATCGTGGGTCTCGAAGGCTCGCCAGTGGTGTCGTACTGCATGCATCATGTCCTCGTTCGGGACACCGTGGTTTCGTGCGCTCGCTTCGATGTCCACAACACAGAAGTACCAGCCCAGCGAACCGACGTCAACACATGTTGACGATATCGGAAGATCGGCGTTGACACTGTCCAGCCTTGCCTTGACACGAGCGTCGGCTTGCTATCAAATTCCGGCATCCATGGGACCAGGCCCGACGTCCCACGCGATAGACACGCGAAGAAGGACGACTCGACCATCGCTGACCGCGAGAAAACCCTTGAGAATGTAGGAATGTCAAGGGTGCCTTTCGTAGCGGGGGCAGGATTTGAACCTGCGATCTTGGGGCCATGAGTTAGAAGAGCCATGTATCCAGGTGTTGGCTCTTCCTCGAACGGAGACTCTGGATTCATCGGGGACCGCTTCGCATGAGCCCGGCCAACTCGGTCGAGTTCCCACCAGACCGGGGGACACGGTAACCGTCGGTGCCTGGACGGATCGAGGACGACACCTGGTCAGTTTGACGGTCAGGCGCTGTGGATCCGCGTTCCGCGGTGTCTCGATTCCGGGCACGCGGTGTTTTGTGCGCATTGGGCTCGGGATCTGGAGATGGGGCCTTATCCGGGGGTGTTGACCCCACCCTCATTGCAGACTATAATTCTAGTCATGTCGAAAGTGTTGCCTCTGACCGAGGTCAAAGCCAAGCTATCAGAAGTCGTCGATGAGATCGTCGCCACCCACGAGCGAGTCACCGTGACCCGAAACGGTCGCCCAGCTGTGGTCCTGCTTAGCGCAGACGATCTCGAAGCGATCGAAGAAACGGTAGCGATTCTCTCTGACCCAGCCGCAGTGCGTGAGATTGAGCGCGGCCGGGCCGCAGTTGCCGCCGGCGATATCGCTACCAAGGACGAGGTCCAAGCCCTGCGCGATCAGCTGCGTGCTGGAACGGCGTGACCGAACCGTCATGGGATCTTGTCGTTGCCAGCTCGGCGCGACGGGCGATCGACCGCCTTCCTGCAAAGGTCGCTGTGGCGGTCGTGGACTACCTGCTTGGTCCCCTGCTCGAGAACCCACATCGCGTGGGCAAGCCGCTCCGTGGCGACCTGACCGGTCTCCACTCCGCGAGGGTCGGTGCCTATCGCGTCGTCTACGAGATCTACCAACATGACCACACGGTACGAGTTGTCTACATTGACCACCGTGCCGACGTATACCGACCCCGGTAACGCACCCACCGACGATCCGGCGCACTGGGCAGGGGGTGCGTCGTAGTTCCAGGTTCGGTGAGGTGAGTGAGGGGTTGCGGCTCCGCTGTACCGTGGGCGCCTCGTGGTCGACGGGCACCGTTTGGCAACGATACGGCCATGGCGTCGCTTCGACTCGGACTCCGTTACCCGCTGTTTGGCCGCACCAATGAACAGTGTGGTGCCACCAGGCAGAAAGCAGCGAGCGACTCGGATGTCCGATCTTCGGGTTATGAGTCAGATGACCCACCGGACTCTTCCGCCACCGTGTCGTTGTGGAGACCCGGGTATGCGAACAGGACCCGCGTATCGCTATTGCGGCGTTGGTGGTTCCGTGGAGTGATACCGGTCGAGGTGTTCAAGGTCTTTCGACCGGCCGGTGGCTTCTTTCAAAGCAATCCAGGTTTGCACAGAGATCACCAGAACCGACTGGCCCTCGAGAGATCCCCTGGTCGCTTCCGAAACCAGATCCTCATATCCGTTCGGAGCTCCGTCAGGGAAGAACACGATGTTGAGCGGCCCGAAGGACGTAATGAGGTGCAGCGTGTCGTACTGTGCCCAGTTCTCCACCGGAACTCGTGGGAACCACGTTCCCGCCTTGTCGGCGGTGAGCAAGCCCGCGTTGAGATCCTCGAATGCCGCCGCCAATCGTTCGAGGTTGCCGGGTTCGCGAGAAGGCGTCACATCCAGGTTGATTGTCGCCGGTAGTGGCAGATCATGCAGGAGCGCCGCAATCCCACCAATGACGACGAAACGGACATCATGCCGGTTCAGGACCCGCACCATCGCCCCCGCATCGAGTTCAGGCACGTGACGACCGGGCACGCTCACGCGAGTTGAACTCGGCTACCTGGTCGGAGGGCAGCATCTCCTCGACGATCTCTCTGGCAGTCGTGTGCGTATCCGGTGCCGCGAGTCTCATCCGCACCTCGAATCCGGCGGCGGCGAGAAGCCTGCTCAACGTGTCGACCGACGGTGAGCGACGTCCGGATTCGTAGGCCGACACGGCCGCCTGGCTGGTCCCTGCCCGCGCTGCGAGAACAGCCTGAGTCAGACCCGCCTTCCGACGAGCCATGCGGATCAAGTGTCGAGAGTAAGTCTCAGTAGCCATCAAACTGAATATGCCAGCACCGGTGTGTGATTGCTAGATAACGGATCCTCGCCGCGAACAACAGGATCGGGAACTGAGGAAGGCGACGACCCCCACGTTTCATGGAAGCTGGAAGATTCGGCGAACGGGCTTGAGTCAGCCTTCCCCTACTTCCCTTTCGACACCGAACGGCCGCATGTTCGAAAAAGTATGAACATGCGGTCGCCAAGGAGGCCGATGTTCCGTCAACTGATCGCAGCTACGGCGGTATTCGTATCGAGGACATCGCTTGCAATGAATCCGAAGTTGACCAGTGCGGCCGCGTACCCGTCACCGAGATCAGGATGTTGTGCCGCTGCTGTGGCGTCTTTCACAACCGTGACCTCGAAACCGTTCTCGGTGAGCTCGCGCATGTGAGCTTCCACACAGAGGTTCGCAGACATGCCAGCAAGGATCACCTTGCTGATGCCACGTTTGCGTAGTTGCAGGGCAAGGTCGTTGCTTTCGGGACCGTAGACCTTGTGTGGGTTGACCACGATCGTCTCTCCATCTTCGATGTACTTCTTGTACTCGTCGAGCCAATCGGCGCCAGATCCTGTAAATCCATCCAACGAGAGCGGGTCAGTACGATCGAACATCTTGATGTCATGCATCAACTGCTCAACTGCACCACCGAACTGCCAGTCGCTGTCCGTCGGGTAGTAGTAGTGCGGCGACACGAAGACAGGCATACCTGATGCTTTCGCTGCCTCGAGAAGGCTCTTGATGTTGGCGACGGTGTTGTTCTCCGTGACGTTCTCCCCCACGAGTTCCCATGTCGCCCCATCGGGACTGAGGAAGTCGTTCTGTGGATCGGTGATCACGAGAGCTGTTGCGTTGTCCATTCGTGCGTTTCCCTTCTCGCCCTTTCGGGCGTTGCTCTCACCCAGAGTGCGCCATGTCCTGTGTGGATTGGTACCCAAGATGTTCGGAATCATCCAAATCCTTGCGGTAGCATTGTGCGATGCTCCTGGACAGGCTGATGAAGGACCTCAACGTTTCAGTCGCGCCCTTCGCAATGTGCGAGGTGGCCAGCGGCTCACTCCTGCCTATTGGTGAGCTCGGATGGGTAACGATTCATTTCGTTCTTGCTGGATCAGGGCGGATCAATATGAACCGATCGGCCGGTCCGGAGATTTCCAAATACACATTGGCTCTCGTGAAGCGACGGCATGTCCTTGAGGGATCAGGCGGAGACGGAACGGAAATGCCTCAACTCAGCCTCCCTGAAGGCGAGCGTCTCGTTGGGCGGCCTGCGGGCGATGCTGACTTCGTTGTCGCCTGTGGCCGAATCCAGGCCACCTACGGAGCCGGAATCGGGATCTTCGACCTTATCGATGACCCCATCATCATAGATTTCTCCGATTCACCTGACATGCGCCGATTGTTCGAGAGGATCCTCGAAGAGTCCAAAGAGCACTCCGAAGGCAGCCTGGGAATGATCGAAGCATTGATGCGACAATGCCTCGTTCTCCTGTTGCGCCGACTCAGCGACGCTGACGACAGGGGACTCACGTTTCTTAGCGGACTCGAGGATCCTGGTATCAGCGCTGCGATCGCCGAAGTCCTCGACCATCCGGCCAACCCGCATACCGTCCAATCAATGGCGACCGCAGCGACCATGAGTCGATCAGCATTCGCTGAGAGCTTCCGGCGCTACTTCAATGAAACTCCCATGACCTTCGTTCGGCACGTTCGTCTCAGAAGGTCAGCCGACATGCTCCGAACAACGAACACATCCGTCGGCTATGTTGCAGCGCAATCCGGTTTTGCGAGCCGAAGCCACTTCTCGCAATCGTTCACTGTGGAGTTCGGCGCAACCCCTGGCGAGTTCCGAAGGGCTGCAGCTGAGGACGTTTAGGCGACGAACACCCGGCGGCTACGTTGACAGTCCACGCAGCTCGAGCCGTGGTCCAGGCAGATGACATCCAAACGATGCGACCGACTCAAGACAACGGCCTTCGGGTCATGCGTCCGGCAGTTCCGTATTGGCGTGTGCCGGGTCGTGTCAACACGCCCCTTGTGTACGCAAAGGACGATGCTGCGGCTGCCAACCTGCTCAACGTCTCCGAAGAGTGCCGCTCTGGCCGAACTCGGCCATCACATTGGCAAGCGTGACAGAACAGGCCACAAGGTCGTCGATTGAGACCCATTCGTTATCGCTGTGGATGCCGTGACCTCCCGGCCCGAATACGGCGACCGGGATATCGTGGGCGTCGACAAGAGCAGCGTCAGTCCAGTACCGAGCCCCGACGATCTGAGGGGGATACCCCTGTTCGGAAAGAGAATCGGTCAGTAGCGCCGTGATCGGCTGATTGGCGTTGTTCGACAGTGGCTCTCGGACGATGACCTGACGGGATTCCACGCTGTGGCCACGGGCTCGCGCTTCGTTCAGAAGACTGTCGATTCTGCCGATGGCTGCGGCTGGCGTCTGGTCAGGGAGTGTACGAAGTTCGACGATCACCGTACAGCGATCGGGTGTTGTGAAGATTTCGGTGCCGCCATCGATCCTGGTGATCTGAGCGGTGGGCCTCCCGAAGAGTACGTCATCGTCCTGCTGCGCAAGTTGGGCAGCGTATTGCGCAACGGATTGCATGAACGCAACTGCGGGTGTGATGGCGTTGATGCCGTCTTCCGGCTTGGAGGTGTGCGATGCCCGCCCTTGAAAGACACATTCGATGACAGCGAACCCAGGGTGAGCCACGACGACCTGCAGATCGGTTGGTTCGATCACAACCGCTCCCGCGGCGCTGGTCGAGGCAAGAAGATGCTCAGTACCGATGCTGCCGGCCTCCTCATCACAGACCGCAGCGATGATGATGTCTCCGGCTGGGGGAAGAGAGGCGACCGCTTCTGCCGCGATGAGGGCCGCAGCGAGACCGCCCTTGGTGTCGAGGACACCTCTGCCGTAGATACGGCCGCCTTCCACGCGAACCTGCTTGGTCTCCGCTTTGGCACCGACCGTATCCAGGTGGGCGTTGATCAGGAGCGGCTGTCCGCCGGTGCCCTTGATGATGCCGACGACGTTGGGACGGTCGGGTGCAGGCCATTCGACGATCACATCCCAGCCCTTCGAGGCCATCCAATCGGCTACAGCTTCACCCACGGCACGCTCACCGCTCGCGCCAGAGTCGAGGGTTGGATTCGTTGAGTCGATTCGGGCAAGCTGTACGGTCAGGGCGATGAGGGCATCTCTGTCGATGGAGAGCTGGCTCATGGCACGACGGTCTGAGCAGACTTCGGGGCCGCGCCGGTTGTGCCCAACCGGGCATCTTCCGTGAGAGATACGAGCGTCGCCATCTCAGATCGCCTCGAGAGCTTGGTCGAGATCAGCTACGAGATCATCGACGTGCTCGATGCCGGTGGAGTATCGAATCAGAGCCTCGGGGATTCCCAACGCAGCTCGCTCGGCCTCGGTACATTCGACGTGGCTGGTCGTCGCGGGAGGGCCCACAGTCGTCTCAACCGCACCCAGGTTCGCTGCTCGGTGAACCCATTGCAGCCTGGGAATGACGCGTGTGACGGCGTCGTAACCACCCTCCACGGCAAAACTGAGCATTCCGCCGAAGCCGCGCATCTGTCGTCTGGCGATCTCATGGCCCGCGTGGCTGGGTAGTCCCGGGTAGTTCACTTGTGTGACCTTGGGGTGCTGCTCGAGGAACCGGGCAATGGTCATTGCGTTCGACGCCTGGCGCTCCACGCGCAGGAACAACGTCTTCATCCCGCGCAACAGCAGGTAGGCAGCCATGGGGCTCATCGCTGCACCGTTGATCTCACGATGGTGGTACACCGTGTCGACGAGATCTGCCCGACCGGCAACCACCCCTCCGAGGGCGTCCCCATGACCACCCAGGTACTTGGTGGCACTGTGGACCACGAGGTCAGCGCCGAGAGCGATCGGATTCTGGTTGACAGGCGTGGCGAAGGTGTTGTCGACGACGGTGATTGCTCCTTGATCCTTACCGGCCGCGATCAACCGTTCAAGATCGAGGATCTTCAACGTTGGATTCGTCGGAGTCTCGAGATAGAGAAGGTCGCATCCTCGCTCGACCGACTCAACGATCGCGTCGCCATCATCAGTGTCGACAAGGTCAACGTCGATCCCGAACCGGGGAAGGAACTCGGCGAACAGGACGCTGGTTCCGCCGTACGTGTCCTTCACCGATACGACTCGATCCTTGGGCTTGAGTAAGCCATGGAGCACGCCAGAAATCGCGGCCATCCCCGTCGCCGCTGAAGTCGCCGCCTCAGCACCCTCCAATACACGAAGCTTCTCTTCGAACACTTCCACCGTTGGGTTCGTGTTGCGACTGTATATGTGTCCCGCGGTCTCGCCCATAGCTGCGGCCTGCCACGAGTGAACGTCCTCGTAGCCGAATCCAACGCTGAGCACCACAGGAACCTGTGTTGCTCCATGGCTCGACTCCTGTGGCTCCCCGGCCCAAACGGCAGCCGTCTCAGGGCTGCAAGCAGAGTTGTCGATATTTCGCATGCGCCCACCATACGTGAACAAGCGGGCAAGCTGCTCACAAGTCGTGCGCAGACATGCAAGGATCTTGCGTGTCTGAATACACGCAACAGGTGCCAACATGCGACGGTCTCCCGGATGCGAGCCGCTGCTGCCGCCCGTCGTGCTTGCTCCGCTTCTGATCTCGCACGGTGGACGGCTCGAACGGTTGGGAGATATCATCCTCGAATGCTGAGAACCGGGATGAACTGATTTCGGTGCGTCCACTGGGACCGCACCGGATGTCAACCGGCGGCAATCAGCTCGCTGGCAGCCCGAAGGTTGTCGCCAAGGCCGTTGATCCCCTTCTTCATCTGCCTCCCCGTTGTCCCTTTTGCGACACGACCCAGCCGGTTCAGTGTGTAGCTGTAGTGAATGGTCAGTTCGGTGCCGCCATCGACAGATGCAAGGTTGAAGTCGGCCACGGCCCCAGAGATCGGCAATTTGAACGTCTCGTACAGGTTCACCGCCATCCGCTCATTGGGTATGTATGTGTCGATGCGCTCGTTAACAGCGCCGATTCCGACGAAGTCGCAGCTTCGTGTGGTTCCCTCACCCACGGACCCTACGGATGTGAGTGCAGAGGTCTTGATCCCCGGACTCCAACTGGCGATGTCCCCGAAGTCGTCGAGCACCTCCCACACCTTTTCGATCGGGGCATCGATCTGTCGAGATACAGTGAATTCAGGCATCGGATTCTCCTTGTTGTGTGAATGTTGAGCGGGTTGGTGTCATCCGGCATCCTCCGTGACGAGGATCTCGACATTCGAGAACGCCCTATAGCGATCAGCCACCAACGCCTGATACGCGTCGCTGGCAAAGACATCTGCTATCGCGTCGGCCGAGTCGAAGTCCATGACAAGAGCCATCGATGTGTCTCCTGTCCCAACGATGGAGTCCGTCACTCGCAGCCTCTTGACCAGACGGCCACCTGCCGAATGCAAGAGGGGTTGGACTCCCATGAGGTATCTCCCCCTGGCTTCGTCCTGGTCCGGGGTGGCCGTGAGTGTTACGAGGAGCGTTGCCATGATGGCTCTCTTTCAGTCGTGGCCGTTCGATGGTATTGCACCATGCAGTGTATAACGATGGAGTGGTAATATACACCGTATGATGCAAAAGGCAAACGGTACAGCGCACAGGGTCGGGCGACCAGCCCTGTACGATCGTGAAGCGGTTGTATCTGCAGCGACCCTCGCCTTCTGGGAGAAGGGGTACTCCGCCACCACGTTGCGTGACCTGGAGGCGGCAACAGGTGTGGACCGATCGACGCTCTACAACAGCTTTGCCGGCAAGAAGGGCCTCTTCCGCAGTTGCGCGACCGCGTACGTTGATCAGGCTGAGGAGCAACTGCTCGAGCCACTGTTCGACGGAACAGAGGGCATCGCCGACATCATGGAGTTCATCGACAGGATCGGCGCCATATTCGAGTCGGATGTGCCTACCGGCTGCCTCATCGTCAACGATATGGGGGCTGTCACTGACCCCGATTCAACTCAGCGCTATCTCGAACGCCTCGAAGGCGGGCTGCGGGCGGCGCTCGACCGGGCGGCCATCGCCGGTCAGCTCGATCCGAATCTGTGTGAACAACGGTCTCGGCTCCTGAGCGCGGCCGTCATCGGCATCAACCAGGTCAGCCACAGCGGAACCGACACCGTTGCAACGTCCGACCTCCTTGAAGGTATCCGTGCGGAAGTCAGTGGATGGACCGTCAAGAGTTGACCAAGCGCAGCGGCGCCATGGTCGATCTGCACCCTTCTTGCGTCCAGAACGTCCAGATGTAGACGGTACGGACGCCGGAACCGTGCCGATCGCTGCAATCCCTCGAAGGTGTCTAGCTCTTGCCGTCTGGCTAATCGTTGGACACCACCTGGACACCGCGAACGCCGATCACCTCAGCAACACCTCCGGTGGCCGGCGTCACCTTCAGATGATCAGCGTTGGACACCGTGAACACGGTGATTCCGGTTTCTTGTGCATGCACGTAGAACGTTCCTGAGCCTGGGATACGGCCGTCGTGGCCGAACAGCGGCGTTTCCGAATCGAATCCGGGAACGTAAATCGCAAAGCCGTACTCGGGGTTGGCTGTCATCTCTTTCACCAATGCCGGCGAGACGATCTCACCTGCAAAGAGGGCCGTGAGGACGGTGTGTAGATCATTTCCATTGCTCACCGGGGCGCCTGCCGACCAGGCACTGGTCGCGATCGAGGTGTAGTCGAACGTCAGCGGCTCGATCGAGCCCAGAAGTTCGTAGTAGCCGCCGAACACCGCCGGACCGTCCTCGAATCCAGCGAGATAGGTGTTGGTCAGGCCAAGGGGGTCGATGACCCGATCGCGGACCGCCTCGTGATATGGCAGACCTGTGACCTCTTCGACCAGTACGCCCAACATGATGTAGTTCGTGTTCGAGTACACGAATGTCGATCCGGGATCGAAGTCGAGAACACCCGAGAATCCAAGGCCGATGCTCTCCTCCGGCGTCCACTCACGGCTCGTATCAGCGAGCAGCACGTCCAGGAAGTTGGGAGATTCCGTGTAGTCCGGGACGCCACTTGTATGTTGTAGCGCATCACGCACCGTCACCGCTTCATCGATGTCAATACGGTCGATGTACTGACTGAGCGGAGCATCAAGATCGACCAGCCCATCGTCAACGAGCGAGAGCACAGTCAGAGAGGCGAACAGCTTCGAGATACTGCCAACGCGGAACAGGTCATCCGGCGTCGGTACGGCTCCATCTGGATCGGCCCCTACTGAGGCATAGGCCACACTTCCATCGGGACCGTACACCGATACCATCACCGCTCCGGGTCGATTCGGGTCCCAGGACTTCGCCGCCTGCTCGGTCAGGAACTCCTCGTCGATTGTGGGAGCGGCCAAGCTGGTGCTTGTCGTGGCTGGTGACAGGGTCGTGGTCATCGTCGCACTCGTCGAAGAGGTTGACGAAGGTTCCGTCGTCGGTGGAGTGGCAGGTTCTTCACCACTCCCGCCGGTACTGCTGCATGCACCAATGGCAACTGCCATCAACACGACCATGGGCGCGATCCACCGCTCCAGAACCAAGTCCAGTCCAGTCCCCCCCCTATGCATCGGATACTCACGGCCGCACTGCCAGGCACCTTAGCCATCAACGCCGGAGGTCGCGTGTGTTTCATCTCGCCCAAGACATATCTGCACGGGTGGTCATCAGGCAAAACACGGTCTCAGGCGTTGGACATGGATCCATCAACGACCCAAGTAAACCCAGCGCTTCGCGGAGGTGAGCCACGTCCCTGATGTCTGTGGTACCTCACCCGCCCAGCTGGCCGAGAGGGCCTGGACGGCCGCCCCGCTTGGTGTGTAGCTGCTCACGGTGCGAACGCTTTCCGGCATCACCTGGAGGGGGGATGTAGACCCCGGCGAAAGAGAGCAACGGGAGGTATAGAAGCATCCCGACTGCCTGGCCCGAGGCAGCGGTGGGTACTACTGCTCCGATCAACAAACCCACGCTGAAGAGAGCGAGGGCTCCGAGGGCGCACGAGACGAGGAACCAACCGGGACTCTCGGGGAACGGGACGCCGAAGGCCAGCATCCCGACCAAGATCGCCGCGACGGTGGCGATAGACACCACGACCAGCTGCACCACGAGGTGTGCAGACACCAGTGTTCTCGGATGAACGGGAGTGGTTGAGAGCCTTCGCAGGATGCCTTTCTCCCGATCGCCACCGAGGGTCGCCGGCAGGAGCGACAAGGCAACTGTGGCGAGCCCGAGTACGATGCTGACCGGTGCGTAGATCTCGAGGCGGACGGAGCGACCGACAGATCGGCACATCTAGCCCCGATCGTTTACAGCACTTCAGTCAGATCTCTGCCCTCACCGAGCATGCGTTCACTCTCCTGGAGCTTCCGCTCCGCCTGCTCAGGCGCGTGGGGATGTCTCTTCGTGTGGTCATCCTCCCGTTCCAAGGGTATGGACCCCCACAACAGGTGGACCACTATCGGGGGCTCAGACCACAATCGGCTCAGCACTCCCGCAATGCCTGTCACGTCTGTGGGGGCGTACCTTCGCAGTTAGAAACAACGGCATCGATCTGCACGAGAGCACCCAGGGGGATAGCTGAAACACCAACTGTTGTCCTGGCGGGGAGGTCGCCTTCGAAGAATGTTGCACAGACATCGTTCACCGCATCAATGTCTGACATATCCTTGACCTGGATATTGAGCTTGACAACATCATCCATGACGTGGTCGACGCTCTCCACAATTGCCTTGATATTCGTAAGGCATTGCCCAACTTGTCCTTCTATGCCACCAGTCACGACCTGTCCGGTTGCTGGATCTACGGGTAGTTGGCCTGAAATGTGATTGTAGTGAGAAAACGCCACCGTGTGTGAGTATGGGGCTGCCGGTGCCTTTGCCGTATTACTCGCTTCTATGACGAGGAGTTTGGTGTCCTCGGGCAGTTGTGGGGGTGTGCCATCTCCATGTGAAATAACCGTGTCAATCTGCACCGAAGCACCCAACGGCAGGGCTGAAGCGTTGACCACGCTTCGTGAGGGAACATAACCAGGGAAGACTTCAGCAAATACCTCATTGACGGCCTCAATGTCTGAGATATCCGTCACGAAAACGGTGGTCTTGACCACATCATCCATCGTGTGGTCGATGCTCTCCAGGATCGCCTTGATGTTCGTCAAGCATTGAGTCGCCTGGGCTTTGACATCACCATCTACGATCTGGCCAGACTGAGGATCCAGAGGCAGCTGAGCCGACAGGTTGTTGTAATGAGAAAAGGCCACCGTTTGGAACGATGTGGGATCTATCGGTGCGGTCGGTGTATTCCTGGAGATTTTCACAAGATCGAGAGAATCCTGCGGGGGTGTACCTTCGCCGTTCGAGACGAGTGCATCGATTTGCACCAAAGCGTCAGTCAACGGCAAGTCTTCAACCGCGACCACCGTCCGA
>Ga0190293_1000285_pt1 | contig 17854 bp, 18 predicted proteins | sample 48693001_MG_FD_161671 | JGI IMG/M metagenome (GOLD analysis project Ga0190293, IMG submission 161671) | Hydrothermal vent microbial mat bacterial communities from Southern Trench, Guaymas Basin, Mexico - 4869-30-0-1_MG | ecosystem: Environmental > Aquatic > Marine > Hydrothermal vents >...
AAAAATAATTAATTGAAGTCGGATCAATATTGTTCTTAGATAAAGCATCTTTCATGCTTTCAACTCCTTTCTCTAAAATATACTTATCCAGAATCTTTATATCCTGTTTTACAGAAAAGACAGATTCAGAAAGCCATTCATTAGGATGGTAATCATTCCAGGACTGAATAGAACCATCAGGGCGTTTCTCACCTCCTGCATACATACAGGTCTCAATTTCATGAGCAAAGGAATAAGCTTCCATCCAATCAATTCTCAATGACATTTCCCCTTTGGGCTTATTTTCAATAAGTATAGCTCCGGCACCATCTGACAGCATCCATCTAAGAAATTCTTTTTTAAAAGCTATGATAGGCTTATCTTCAAGGGCTTTAAGATTTTCTACTTCATTATTGAATTTTTCAGATTTCATCCATGTAGAAAATCGTTCAGAACCCGTACAAACCGCATTATTAGAATTTCCTGACTTGACAGATAAATACCCAAATTTAAGTGCATTCATTCCAGAAGTACAAACACCTGCTGAAGAGTTAAGTTCAACATTTTTGCTTGAAAACAACCCATGAACCATTGCGGCATGAGAAGGCAAAAGTTGGTCTGGAGTAGATGTCCCACATGAGAGAACCTCTATATCATTTTCATTAAAATCTGCATCAAATAAATTATCGATGGCCTCTTTGGTCAATTGGGCATTATTATGAGTGACATTGCCGTTTGAATCAATCGTATAAAATCTTGTAACTATACCATTATTTCTCAGAACCAGCCTTCTTCCTTTAGAAGGCTTATTATCTATTAGACCCAATACCGACTCCATGTTATCATTCGACACGGGGTCATTTGGCAATAATTTGGCAATTTTATTTATATAAACATCAAACATGTTTTAATGATTATTTCAATTTGGTTAGTGAGTAATATTTTCTATCTCTAATTTTAGATTTATACAAAAACGGATAGGAAAGCAAATATAATATAAAAACTATTGGCGAAACAAACCAAATGATAAACATAAGGTAATAACTAAACATTTTTAGCCGAATTTGTCTTTTAGGATCTTTAGATCCACCTTTTTTATAAACAAAATTCGCCCATTTGCTAAAAATTAAATTGGCTGTTCTATCCGTAGTTACTAAAAATGATTTTATTCGAACAGCTCTCTTTAATAAAAGTTTCTCTTGTAAATCATTGTAATTGTTACTTTTAAGTGCTTCTAAGATATTCTTTCCAAATCGTTCAGAATCAGCAATATCTATATCAGAAACTCCAGGCTTTGGGAATATTCCCAAATACCTTTTTTTAACACCAGAAAACATCCAATCAAAAATTGTAATTACACTAATATGATTAACGTGTCTATCAACCAATGCGATATTACCAACAAGATTGGCTTCTAAACCAAATAATAATTTTTTGGTTTTTTCCTGAGCCATAATCCACATATTTCTGCAACCAATAACAGTTACTATAGGAGTATTGGAGAATAATGATTTTGATATATTACACTTTAAAAAGGAATTTATTGGAATAGAAGGAGATAAATACCACACCTGATATGATAAAATAATAAGATCATATTTCTTTTGAAGAAGCGGATTATCCAAATCAACAAGTTCTGTTGGTATTTGCAGAAAAGATTCCGGAAAAGCATCATAAAAGTCCTTTTTATTCCAGGGAAAAGGAAAATCTTCTTTTAGCTTTATATTATAAAAATGTAAATTGACATCGGTATCTGCATCCAGATCCTTAGTTATGTTTTGCGCTATTTCTAATAATTGCCCAGATTGCGAATAATAAATTACCAATACGTTTTTCAAAATAATATCATTTTAATTCATCCCAAAAGTCAAAATAATTGAACCATTGGTAGGGATATTTTTTTAGTATCCACTCTATACTTTCTGTATATTTTTTTAACAATCCCCGGGCATCCTTAAATTTAAAATTGGCTTCTCTTGTATACAAGTGGTAATGTTTTGCAGACTCTTTCATTACATAAACAAAAACAACCGGAACTTCAATTCTTGAGCCTAATAAAAAGGGGCCAGCCGGAAATCCGGCTTTTTTACCAAATAAGTCGCTGTATAAAACCTTACTTCCTTTGAAATATCTATCGCCTGTGAAGCAAATTAAATTATTATCCATCAAGGCATTGTGTATCTCAAAAATATGTGACATATCTTCTTTCACAATAATGAATTTCATGGCACTCTTAGCAGAGATACTTTCCAGATATTCCTTTATCGCCTGATGTTCATTATCTGTTGTTACCAGGCAAATTTGAGATTGATCATCAACTTCACTAAAAAAATGTTGTGCTATTTCAAAATTACCCACATGAGCACTTATAAGAATTCCTCCTTTTTTATTTTTTAAAAGTTCAATGATTTTTTCACCTCCATCATGCTCATAAGTATACTTATCTCCTAATCCAGAAGTAATGGCTACTTTATCAATAATAGTCTGGCCAAATACAAAGTAACTTTTGTAAACTTTTATCAGACTATTCAATTTTGAATATCCAAGACGTTTATGAAAATAATAAAAACTGGATTTAGTTCCTTCAAAGGAAAATATTAAATAGTAGAACGAAACAAATCTCAGAATAAAATATGCAAATCCAATTCCTAATTTTTCTATACTGAAAATAAAAATCTTATAACCTAGAACTACTCCTTTCGATTTCCCATCCCATTGTGCCATAAAAAGTATTTAATTTACTTTTCCTTCTATTAGGTCATAAAAATTCTCTAGTGTAATAACATTAATAAAGTCTTCTGCATCTAATTTAACATTAAAATTTGACTCAACAGAAACAACTAAGTCTACATAATCTAAACTATCCAATTCTAAAGTATCCTTTAAGTTAGCATCCAATTTAATATCTTCTGACTCTACTTCGAATTCATCTATAAGAAAATCATTAATTTTATTAATAATAGTACTCTTATCCATTTTCTTTATTCATTTAATTTTTTTCACAATTATTGCCGAATTGGTTCCACCGAAACCAAAAGAATTCGACAAAAATACATCAATATTTTTATTTGTTGTTTCTTTTACCAAATTTAATTTTGCCGAATCCTCATCAGTCTCTTCCAAATTAATATTAGGAGCAATAAAGGAATTTTTCATCATGAGCATTGAATAAACTATTTCGCTCGCTCCTGCCATCCAGCACTCATGCCCTGTCATAGATTTAGTAGAACTTACATAGGGGAAACTCTCACCAAAAACATTGTGAATGGCTTTCGCTTCGTTCTGATCACCAACCGGAGTTGAGGTAGCATGAGCATTTACGTAATCTATTTTGTCTGGTAACAACTCAGCTTGATTCAATGCTTTTAACATTGCTTTAGAAGGTCCGTCTACATTAGGAGTAGAAATATGTTCCCCATTAGAAGAAAATCCATAACCAACAACTTCTCCTAAAATTGGAGCTCCCCGTTGAACCGCAGATTCGTAACTTTCAAGAATTAGGGTAGCTGCACCGCCACTCGGAACCAACCCATCTCTTTTCTTGTCAAATGGTCTTGACGCTTTTGTTGGATCATTCTCATTTATAGAAAAAACACCGAGTCCATCAAAACTACCCATGGCCCATTTATTAATTTCCTGAGCACCTCCGCAAATTATACAATCCTGTAAGCCACTTTTAATTAATTGATAAGCTAACCCTACTGAGTGAGAACCGCTTGCACAAGCCGCACTAACAGTTAAGTTTATTCCTTTTAGTTTAAAAATAGTTGCTAAATTCATGGTTACAGAACAATTCATTCCTTTGAAAATTGCTCCCGACCCCACCAAAGTTGTATCTTTCTTTTCTCTTATTTTATCGTTTGATTCTATTATTGACTTAACGGTACTATCATTTCCATACAAAATTCCTACTTCTTCATTTTCTAAAAAATGCTCGTCAATATTAGCATTTTTTAAGGCTTCTAAGGTTGCAACATAAGCATATTTACTTTCCTGTCCCATGCTAATTCTATCTCTTCTGGAAAGCAACTTTTTTAAATCAGGCTCAACAACCATACCCGTTAGTCCCGACCTGTATCCGAATTCTTTTCTTTCCTGATCAAAAACAATACCCGATCTACCTGCAATAAGAGATTCTTTAACCTCTTGTAAATTCTCACCCAAACAAGAATAAATACCCATTCCTGTAATAACTACTCTTCCCATATTTACTCAAGAATAAATCCCTCCATTAATATTTATCACTTCACCCGTTATATAGGAGCTTTTTTTAGAAACCAAAAAAGACACCAAATCTGCAACTTCTTCAGCCTCACCAAATCGATTCACCGGAATCATTTTCTTTAGGTCTTTTTCATCTAAATTAGCTGTCATATCCGATTTAATAAATCCCGGAGCAACAGCATTTACTGTTATTTTTCTTTTAGCTACCTCTTGAGCCAAAGCTTTTGTGGCAGCAATAACGCCACCTTTTGCAGCTGAATAATTTGTTTGACCAGGTGTACCCTTTAGCCCGGATACCGATACAATGTTAACAATTCTCCCATACCTATTGTGTAACATTTTTTGCATTAGATGATTTGTAACATTAAAAAAACCATTCAAACTGATATTTATTACACGATCCCAATCTTCTTTTGGCATCCACATAAATAAACCATCTTTAGTTATTCCGGCATTATTTACAATTACCTCAATAATACCAGCAGGATTGCTCTCCTGCCACAAATCGAGTTTACTTTTCACATCAACTGCATCTGCTACGTCAAATTGAATCAATTCTCCTGTATTGCCATTTGCCTGAACCATTTGCAAAGTTTCTTCGGCAGCTTCTTTATTAGAATTATAGTTGATAAGAATGTGATAATCTGAATCCTGAGCTAATTTTATACAAACTGCTTTACCTATACCACGTGAACCTCCTGTTATTAAAGCACTCTTCATTTAATCTAATTAATTTCAACAAAACCTTCAGCATTTTGATACCAGGTGTTGTTTAATACTTCACCTTTTGTATTTATAAAGCCCCAGCCATTCTTACTTTTTACTCTTGCCAAACCGTTTTTAAATCCTATAGTTTGTTTTTCAAAGAAGTTAAAGGAATTTGCTGAAATACCATACTCATCCTTAATGACCATATCGCCATTCTTATTTATAAAACCCCATGCTTTTTTAACCTTTACAGGAGCCAGACCGTCTTCACTAAATATTTCAGCATCTTTATATTGTTCATTAATCACCCATTCGCCACTTTCGTTAATATAACCCCAGGTTTTTCCATTTCCCATGGCAGGTGCCAATCCATCATTAAATCTTCTTGCTTTTTTGAATTTAGGTTGAATAACCCATTGGCCACTTCTATCAATAAATCCTATTTTTTTATCTGCAGACTCAGCATAGGTTAAATTTTCACTATCCACAAAATTCCAGATTCGCAATGCTCCTTCCACCGGAACAAATTGGCCATCAATCAAAAGGCCAACAGTATCATCTTTCTTAACTTTTACTATCCCCTTTGATAATTTTCCAACATCCTGATAAATAGGTTCGATTATAACTTCTCCTGTTTTATCAACCAAACCGAAGGTTTCTCCTTTTTGAACTTTTGCATAACCATTGCCCATAGGAAATATTTTTTTATACATAGGTTCTATGATTACCTCTCCTTTTGCGTTAATTACTCCAACATTGTCTCCTCTTCTAATAAAGGCGAATCCATTGGTAAAATCAAATACTTTATCAGAGGTGGGCATTTCAATTTCCTCTCCTTTTTTATTGATATAATACCATCTTTTATCACTGGAAACAACAGCTATTCCAGAATCGAATCTTTTGACTTTATCATATTTATACTCTATGATCACATTATTACTACTATCTATATAACCCCATTTACTGCCATCAAAAACGGCTACAACCCCATTAGAAAAATTACCCGCTTTCTCGTAACTTGGTTCAATGAGCCAGGCCCCATCTTCTTTAAGAAATCCAAACTTACCGTTTTCTCTAACAGTGGCTACTCTTTGAGAAAAGATCGATTGACAAAATACAAACACTAAAAGAAGGGGTAGTAGTTTTTTCATTTTTATAAGATTTAGTTGGTTAATAAAAAATTGGTGATAAAAATTAGATTTCGTCTAATTTCATAATATATTGTTTCACTTTATTCACATATGGATACATTATCATATCTTCTTTAAAGATAGGTATTATATCTCTTATTTCAGAATATAATTTAGACGTTTTGCTTGACACACTATCCTGACAACCTAAATATTCAATAGCTTGTACCACAGTTATCAATTCAATTGCTACAACTTCAAATGCATTTTCTATAACTTTTTTAGTAATTAATGCAGCATTAGTTCCCATACTTACAATATCCTGATTATCATTATTATTAGGTATACTGTGAACATACATAGGATTAGATAAGGTTTGATTTTCTGCGGTTGTTGATGTAGCAGTGAATTGTACTCCCTGCATACCAAAATTCAGGCCTAATTTACCAAGATTCACAAATGGAGGTAATATATCATTCAGCCTGTGATTCAATAAATAATTCAATTGTCGCTCTGCCAACATGGTCATTTTTGTAACAACAATCTTTAATTTATCCATTTCTAAAGAAATATAGTCTCCGTGAAAATTTCCACCGTGATATACATGCTTATTTTCTACATCAACAATTGGGTTATCATTTGCTGAGTTCACCTCCTCTATCAAAACTCTATCTACAACATTTAAAGTATCTAAAACCGGACCCAATATTTGAGGCACACACCTCAAGGAATAATATTCCTGAACTTTTTCCTTAAAAATAGGATTGTTATTTTCTTTGGTATAAAGGTGGTCTTCTCTTTTTCTAATTAATTTGCTGTCTGATAATGAGTCACGCATAAATTTAGCAATTTGCTGCTGTCCTTTATGTTTCTTCGTTTTATTCAATTCAAAAGATAAATGATCATCGTAAGCACAAACAATTTCATTTATCGCCACAGAACAACCAACAACCCAATTCAATAATTTCCTGGTATAGATCGCATTCACTATTCCAATACCTGTCATTACAGAAGTACCATTCATCAAGGCTATTCCTTCTCTAAGTTCAACTTTTATTGGCGACAATTTTTCTTTTTTGAATACGTCTTTTGTTGGAAGTAATTCACCCTTGTAATACACCTCTCCTTCACCAATCAAAACCAGTGCTAAATGTGCCAACTGTACCAAGTCACCACTTGCTCCAACTCCTCCATGTGTATAAATTAATGGAGTTATATCACGGTTAATTAATTCAACCATTAAAGTAACAACAGAAGGATGAACCCCTGAATTACCCAGACACAACGTGTTTAACCTTGCCAGCATTGCAGCTTTTACACATTTAGGTTTTAACACTTCTCCTGTTCCAGAGGCGTGGCTTCTTATTAAATTATACTGCAATTGAATTCTATCCTTGTCTTCAATTTTATATTGAGCCATAGGACCAAATCCTGTATTTACACCGTAAATAACTTTATTCTCAGAAAATTCCTTTAAAAATTCATGGCTTTTATTTACTCTTTCTAAAACTGATTCACATAAATTTATCTTACTGTTCTTAAAAATTACTTCGTGAAAATTACTTAATTCCAATTCATTTTCAATTGCAAACATATTCAATAGCTGATTTAAAAATCTTTGATTATTTTTCTATAAATTTCAAAAATATAGACGTCAAATTTAGTACTTTTATTTCTAATTCTAAACCCTCTTACCATGAATGAAGAACTCGTTGATATACTGATTATCGGAGCCGGTCCATCAGGCTGTGTTTCAGCATCTTATTTGAAAAAAAATAATGTAAATGTCAAAATAGTTGAGAAGGAAAAATTCCCAAGGTATGTTATAGGTGAAAGTTTACTTCCAAGATGTATGGATCATTTTGAAGAAGTTGATCTTTTGGATTGTTTAAAATCTCAAAATTATGAAATAAAAAGAGGGGCCCGATTTTTGAAAAAAGATATTGTTTGTAATTTTGATTTTAGCCAAAAACATTCTGAGGGATGGAATTGGACATGGCAAATTCCCAGAGATGATTTTGACAATGTACTGGCAACAGAAGTTCAAAATAAAGGAGTGACTATCGATTTCGAGAATGAGGTAATCGATGTTTCCTTTCAGGGCACACATTCAAAAACTACCGTTAAAGACAAAAATGGTAATTTAAAAATCATTCACGCTAAATTTATAATTGATTCCAGTGGTTATGGTAGAGTACTTCCAAGATTGCTTAACTTGGATATCCCATCAAAATTACCAGATCACTCATCAATTTTTACTCAGGTAAAGGATATAAAAAGACCAGATGGTAATGAGGGTACTTTAATTACATTCGATGTTATTGACACGCATGTCTGGTTTTGGGTAATTCCTTTTTCAAACGGCAACACCAGTATTGGATTTGTTGGACCAACAGAATTTATAAACTCTTTCTCAGGATCTCCAGTTGAAATGTTATCGGAAATGTTAAAAATCTCAACTTATTTTTACAATAGATTCAAGGATGTAGAATATTTATTTGAACCAAAAATTATTCAAAATTTCTCAAAATCTGTTAAACAATTATATGGAGAAGGATATGCCCTTACAGGGAATAGTTCCGAATTCCTGGATCCGATTTTCTCCTCAGGAGTGACTTTTGCAACAGAATCAGGACTTCTTGCAGCTAAATTAGCCTTAAAAGAAATCAATGATGAAGTAGTTGATTGGGAAAAAGAGTATACAGGATATATAGCAGAAGGTGTAAATGTATTTACGTCATACGTAAATGAATGGTATACAGGTAATTTACAAAAATTATTTTTTCACAGACCCGAAAATCAGGAGATCAAAAAACAAATATGCGCTGTACTCGCCGGTTATGTGTGGGATAAAACAAACCCATTTGTTTCAAAACATAATCGCATCATAAAAAATATTGCGCATTTAATTGATCTAGAAAAAGATTCATTGGAGATAAAGGAAACGTAGAAAAATGTAAAATTCCTTATTTTACATTTAAAGTTTCCATGCTTTTTTACTATTATCCAATAAAATAGCAGCTTCTTTTATAAGACTAACAAACATGAATTCATCAAAATCTTCCATGCTTTTCACTTGTATGGAACGCACATGTTTTCTATTATTATAATCTTTTAATTGAGAAAATTTATCCTGTAAAAAAACACCTTGTACAAAAGCAACATCAACAAAACTTGTTCCTTTTAAAATATTCAGATAACACATTGGCTTTTTGTTATAATGGTAAAACGGAATCTTATAGTTAAATTTCTCAATTATATTTGGCAAGGTTTTAAGAATAACACTTCGCACATACAACATTACAACCTGTATTCGATTAATATTTCTATTTACAGAAATTAAAGAAAAGGTAAGATTTGAAGAATAAAATATTTGGAATAACGAGTTATTTCAAATATTTTATTCGAAAAAGATTGTCTTTTATTTGATTTTCCTTCGGATTTGGTGAATTTTTACCTATACTTCTCCAATTCCCCTCAAAATATCTGAATATTCCTTCTAAAATTCGTATTTGTCTATGTAAAAATTCATTCAAACTGTAAACGATATATTAATCCAACTCAGGTTTATAGATTGGTAAGGTTCTTTTTGACTGAATAGGTGTTGTTCAACAGGGTTCATATGATCACTCTTCTCTATTAACCAAACCTATAGAAAAAGCCGGCTTACATATGGCTATATATTCACATTCCTCTTTAAACGGGTTTGCATATTGAACACGTGTTCCCTTTTTTATTTTTATGGATTCGCCTTCTTTCAAAATTACTATTTCATTGTCAATGATAATTTGTTTTCTGCCTTTAATAATATAGCTGTATTCATCAAATTGAGGTGTTTGAAATGGTTCACTCCACCCGGGTGGTGCAATCATATGTGCAAGGCTTAACTCCGAATTTTCATTGGTATGACCAAAGTGCTCTTCAATCAATTTGCCATCTATTGTTGGTATAACAAAAGGATTCTTTTGTTTTATATATTTTTTCATGACAACAGCTTTTTAACACTTTTTGGAACAACGATACCTTCCTTGAGTTTATCATCATTTATCGGTTTGCCATAGTGTTTTTCTATGGGTACAATTCCGGCCCATATGTCTAATTCATAATCGGCTTTATCATCACCAACACCTTCATTTCTGATTTTTGCTGAAGCTTCACTAATCTTTAACTGCAATACTTTGGTAACATTTAATTCTTTTTTATTTGGCCCTCTAACTTCTTCCCATCTCTCCGGAATAATATGATCGGTAATTATACGTAAAGCCTTTATTTTATCTTCCTTTTTATCCACTAAAGTGGCAACACCAAAAACAGTTACAGATTCATAATTCAATGAATGGTGAAAAGCCGATCTTGCCAATACGAGACCATTTGTTCTTGTTACATTTACAGATATCTGAACACCTTTTTCCAAAGTCTGCAGCATTCTGCTCACACTGGCTCCGTGAAAATACAAAGTATCATCCTTTCGACCGTAAATAGTTGGAATTACCACAGGATAATTATTGTAAACAAATCCAATCTGACAGACGAAATCATTATCTAATATTCTATAAATAGTCTCTTTATCATAGAATCCTCTCTTTGGAATTCTTTTTACTTTTGATTTTTCTGTCTTCATAGAAAATTAATTATAATAAATAATTCAACTAGTATAAGGTCATAACTATTAGCTTCAATCTATTCGAACCAAAGCGTTATATATTGTATTCTAGCCATGTCTGGAATCTGATCCTTTCTGATTTTTCTCATATCAAATTCGCCAAGTTTTAAATCTTTTTTATCAAGTGCAAAGGTCGCGTTCAACTCATCGACAAAAACAATGGCAGAATTAAAGGAGGGTTCAATTTTATCAATAGAATAATTATCTGCAAGATCTTTATATGTTGATAATGTAGAAATACCGCTTTCAGTTTTATAACTGTCATTGTATACTTTAATAAATTCTATTCCAATTATTGAATCCTTTTCATATTTAGGTTTTATTGTTAATAATTCGTTTCCTTCCTCATCATAAACATGATACTCTCTAATAAAATCTGCATCAACCGGAATTTTTGTTATTGAATCATTCTTAAATAAAACATCTAAATCTTCAATACTTGTCTTTGGTCCTATCTCACCCAACTTATTTTTAGCAATAGTTTTATCAGTTTCAGTACTACATTGAATCAGTAATAAACTTAAAACAATCGCCTTAATAATTTTTCCCATCTTTTAATAGTTTTTAATTTTAATCAAACCTAGAACCTCGAGGTAACAAGGTTCAAAAAAAAATCTAATTTATTTGAATTAATTTTGAATATCTTCAATAAAAATTAAATCTATTGATGATTAAGATTGCAAAATATAATTTTATGTTCCTTTAAAAAAGTAAAAAGTAAAGTTTTTCAATATTTCGTTATTCTACTTTTTAAGTACCTTATTCAATATACCAAATACGCCTCTAATAAATGTGGCACTGGTCAAAACTTTTAATACCGGATTAATTCTCGATCTCGAAGATCGAGATGAACTTTGCCTTTGCTTTTGCTTCTTAACACTTTCATCATCTTTATTTATTTGTATAATTTTAGCATTCAGTATCTCATAAGCACTTTCACTATCTATAATTTCGTTGTATTTTGAAGAAATTTTAGACGATCTTATTATTTCGCTCAATTCATCTTCACTTAAGATATCCATTCTACTCATGGGTGCCCGTAACATGGTTTTTGCCAATGGGGTCGGTTTCCCTTTTTCATTTAAAGCTGAAACCAAAGCTTCTCCAATACCCAATTTAGTCAATTCATCTGCTGTATTGTAAAAATCGGAAATCGGATAATTCTCAGCAGCCAATTTAATAGCTTTCCTGTCTTTGGCAGTAAAAGCCCTTAAGGCATGTTGAATTTTCAGGCCTAGTTGAGAGAGTACATCCGAAGGAATATCTTTTGGGTTTTGAGTAACAAAATATATCCCAATACCTTTAGATCTGATCAACTTAACCATGCTCTCAATTTGATCTAATAAAATTTTCGAAGCATTCTCAAAAACCAGATGTGCTTCATCAATAAAAATTACCAGCTCCGGACGGTCACTGTCTCCTTGCTCAGGAAAAGTTTGATATACTTCAGCCAGTAACTGCAGCATAAATGTTGAAAAAAGTTGTGGCTTGTCTTGAATATCAGTTAGTCTTAAAATAGAAATAATTCCTCTTCCATCCTCTGAAATTCTTGTAAGGTCTCTAACATCAAATGACCTTTCTCCAAAGAACAAATCTCCTCCCTGTTGTTCTAATGCAACAATTTTCCTTAAAATAGACCCCGTAGAAGCAGTTGATATTCTACCGTATTTTGATTCAATCTCGCTTTTTCCTTCTTGTGTTGAAAATTGTAAGATCTTTTTAAAGTCTTTTAAATCTAACAAACCCAACTTATTGTCATCACAGTACTGAAACAAAATTGCAACTATTCCACTTTGCACTTCCGATAAATTTAAAATCCTCGAAAGCAAGGTTGGTCCAAATTCAGAAACCGTAGCCCGTAATCTTGAACCATTTTGTTCTGAAATAGTTAAAATTTCTACCGGAAAATCCTTAGGCATGAAGGGTAATCCAATTTTTTCGTGTCTTTCATCAATTTTCTTATGCCCGGGGCTTGCTTTTGCCAATCCGCTTAGATCTCCTTTTACATCCATCAAAAGAACTGGCACGCCACTTTCTGATAGATTCTCAGCGAAAACTTGCAAGGTTTTTGTTTTCCCTGTTCCTGTTGCACCAGCTATTAGACCATGGCGATTAATTGTTTTTAAAGGAATTCTTACAAACGAATTGGTCAATGTTTCTTCTTCTAGCATGGCAGCACCCAAAATGATTGAATCTCCTTTCGTTGAATAACCACTTTTAATAATATCAATAAACTCTTGTTGATTTGGCATGTTCAATTTTTCTTATAAAAATAGTTTTTAATTTTAACATTTAAAAATAGAATTCGTGTTCTAAAGTTAAAGCATGATAAAAAATTTAATTACATTTATATAATCACTTCCAAAAGAACTAATATGAAAAAATCATTAAAATTATTTTTACTTATTTTTGCAGTAACTACAGCTACCTGTTTTTCACAACAAAAATCAAATTTAGAATTTTTAAAATCTAAAGAAGAAAAGAAAAAAGATCTCCCTTTCTCTGATGCCGTAAGAGTGGATAACACCTTGTATTTGGCTGGTCAAATTGGTATGGATCATTCTGTTAGAAAATTGGTGCCAGGAGGCATCAAAGCCGAAACAACCCAGGCCTTAAATAATATCAAGTCTGTATTAGAAGCTAACAATTCAGATTTAAGTCACGTTGTAAAATGCACGGTAATATTGTCGGATATTAAAAATTTTGGTGCTATGAATGAGATCTATAAAGCTTTTTTTAAAGGTAATTTTCCGGCAAGAACGACATTTGCAGCCGATCTGGTTGCAGGGGCATCTATTGAAATCGAATGTATTGCGGTGGTCAAATAAAAATATTCTTTAGGCAATGATTTTTAAAACTTTTTCATATATCCTGAGTATCTTTGCCGAATGATCGAAAAGACAAAAGTTTTAATTAAAAAAGGGGAAATGCTTCCATTAATGGAAGAGTTCTATACTATTCAAGGTGAAGGATTTCATACCGGTAAAGCTGCCTATTTTATTAGAATTGGAGGATGCGATGTGGGTTGTCATTGGTGTGATGTTAAAGAAAGCTGGAATGCAGAACTACATCCGGCCACTAAAACTTTAAAGATCATTGAAAATGCAAAAAACTACGCAAATACGGTTGTTATTACAGGTGGAGAACCACTGATGTGGAATATGGATTTTATTACAGAGAAACTTATTGAATCAAATATTAAAGTACATATTGAAACCTCAGGAGCTTATCCTTTAACAGGAAAATGGAACTGGATATGTTTATCTCCTAAAAAAAATAAATTGCCCCTACCAAAAATATACTTATCTGCCAATGAATTAAAAATTATTATTTATAATAAACATGATTTTAAGTTTGCTGAAGATCAAGCCAACAAAGTAAATACCAATTGTGAATTATTCTTACAGCCTGAATGGAGCAATAGAGAAAAAGTGATACCTCTCATTATTGATTATGTAATGCAAAATCCCCAATGGAAAATATCATTACAAACACATAAGTACCTCCATATCCCTTAACAACAAGAACTGTACTTGAAATTAAAAATGTATGATCACCTATTTACAATGTTAATTAATTTGTAAAAGAAGTTGAAATTCTAAGAGTATCCCACCCTATTATCATATTAACACCCTTATCACTTTCTTCAAGAATAATTGATAAAGCTTCAACAACTTCCTCACCATGACTTACAGGAACGGTTACCCTTGCAATATCATTTTCTTCCTTATAAGAATAAGATCCCCATACATTCACATCAGAATTTAAAATTATAATCCATTCTTTTTCACCGGGTATAGTAACTAAAGAGTAAGTACCTGCTTCTACTGATTTTTCACCCATCTTCATGTCTTTGTATAAAATAATCACTGTAGCCTCATTTGCGCCGGTTCTCCAGACTTTCCCATTTGTAATCAACTCACTCAAAGCTCTTCCTTTTAATTGTGGCCTGCTGTAAATTACTTTTATTTGTGTCTTTGGATCATCATGTATGCTTGGATAAGAAGCCACATCCATCGGACTTTTATCTAAAGCACTGAATTTTTGCGATTGCATATTAGAAGAAAATAATGCCATAACCAAAATGGCAGTAATCAATGTTAATTTTTTCATTTGTTAAAACTTTTTAATTATTTGGTTAGATTTATTTTAAATTTTTTGAAAGCTAAATTTACATTTTTTTCTCAACATAATTATAAACCTTTTCAAAAGTCTCATCAGCGGTTAAATCACTATTATCAATTTCAGCAGCATCTTCAGCCTTTTTCAATGGAGAGTCCTTTCGGGTTGTGTCTATTAAGTCTCGTGTATTTACATTTTCCAAAACCGTATTATAACTAATCTCAACACCATTATCTATCATTTCCTTAAACCTGCGTTGTGCCCTTTTATCAGCTGAAGCTGTCATAAATATTTTTATATTTGCTTTAGGAAAAACAACCGTTCCAATATCCCTGCCATCCATTACGATATTCTTATTCATTGCCATATTTTTCTGTTGTTTTACCAGTTTTTCTCTAATTTCAGAGATTGCTGCAACTTCACTAACGACATTAGAGACTTTAATACTTCTAATTTCTTTTTCTACATTAATCCCGTTCAAATACATTTCAGAAAAACCCAGATCAATATTGTATTTAAAATTCAACTCGATTTTATCTAAGTTGGAGATCAATCTATCCTTATCCAATAAGCCATTCTCAATAAAACCATTTTGTAAAGCGAAAAGAGAAACTGCTCTATACATGGCACCAGTATCTATATATATAAATCCAAACTTCCTGGCTAACTTTTTTGCCAAGGTACTTTTCCCTGTTGATGAATACCCATCTATTGCTATCATTATATTTTTACTAGTCTTCATATTAAAACCCTTTTTTGGTTAGATCTACATGTAGTGTAAAGGTACTCGTATTATCGGCCGGATGATATTTTGTAAAAGCATAATCAAATTTTAATCTACCCATTTTCAATCCAAAACCAGCTGTTATTCCTGCAAAAGTTCTGGTTTCACTTAATTTCAATTCGGCTGCTCTTCTAAAATTATATCCAAATCTTATATTAAATGCTTTATCCGGGAAAAACTCACCTCCAATTACAAAATGTCGGATTGCATTGTCAAAAAAACTTACACTGTTTGAAGAAACATTACCCTCCAGATCAGTTTGACTATCGGATGGGTTGGGCACGGCTATGTCCCATTGTTGTAAACTATTTATTGTTAAATGCCATTTTAATGGAATATCTTCCAATTGCAAAGATGCTCCAACAGCAATATCGAAAGCAAGATCTTCTTTTTGTTCATCAAAAGGAGAGAACTGAAATCCCACGTTTCTTATAACTGCTGTAAAAGAATAGGGCCTTAAATCGGAATAGTAATAAATACCCAAATCAAAAGCTGCTCCCTGCGAAGTAAAATTCTCAATTTTCGAGCTTAAAAATTTAATGTTGGAACCCACATAGAAATTAGTCCATGGAATATTATATGCGTAACCAACAGAAACAGCAAGATCTCTGGCTGTAAATTCACCTGTCTCTACTCCATTTTCATCCGCTCCTATAAAGTCACCATAATTTATATACTGAATACCTCCGTGAATCGTTCCAAATCTTCGATTAATGAGGTGAGCAAATGTTGCCGAACCCATATTGACATCTGTCAAAAAATTCACATAGTTTACAGCTATTTTATTGTCCATAAACCGGCTAATAGTAGCCGGATTCCATAAAGGTTGATTGACATCATCACTTAAAGTAAGTGTTTCACCTCCCAGTGCAGCTTGTCGAGCTGATGTTGTAATATTAAGAAAATTAAATACTTTTTCTCCTCCAACTTGAGCAGCTAGTTCATTAAAACTAATAAACAATAATATGGTAAATACAATTTTCATAGAATTTACAAAGAAAAGTAAATATTTCTCTTTTGACAGACTTATTTAAAATTAATTAATCTTTATCATCTTCCTTTATTCAAGCTTACAATCCATCTTTAATATGATTAAAGAATATAAAACTCCCCTCCATTTGAGGAGGGTTCGACAGAGTAGAAGACGGGGTGTTAAGGTTTTCTGAATAAATTAAATATAGAAAAAATCTATTGATAGGTTAAATGTCAAAAAAGTTTATCCATTTTATTCCGGAAACAGACTTCCATCCAAACCGGGAATCAAACGCAAAGCATTTTTGTAATATAATTTTTTCAACACATCATCAGATAGGTCTAAACCATACATGGCCCAGAATGCATGGTATTTTTTATGATATGGAAAGTATTCATCATCTGTTTCCAACACTCTAAAATAAGTGGGAAACTCTTCCGGCTTCCAACTGTCTTTTCCAAATAATACACGGTCCTGATATTTTTCAAAGAACTTTTTTGCAAAACGAGGTTGTCTTCCCAATTCGGCTATAATAGCTCCAATGCCCACATACATATTTGGCATTTCATCTAGTAATTCTCCTAGTTTTCCCAGATCATTCGCATACCAACCCATATGAGCATTGATAAAGTTTGTTTTCGGATGTTTTTTAAACATATTATGTTGTTCTCTGATGATCTGCTCCCACGGAACCGGGTTATTTGCACTTCGCTTTCTTCGCGGATGTGTTTTTAGTTCTAACCAACGTTCATTATCAGAATCAAACTCGTCCCAAAAAGGTTTTGGGTCTGCAGCATGGATCAAGACCGGAATACCAAGCTCTCCACATTTAAACCATATCGCATCTAAACGTTTGTCATCAATGGCAATTCTGTTTCCTTCGCTATCTTTATTCCGCATACCCAGGCTCTTGTAGATTTTTAATCCTCTGGCACCGTTCTTCACGTCTTGTTCGAGTTGGCTTACAGCCTTCTCAGTCCATTTATCTTCTCCAACCCCATCAAAATTAATATTTGCAAAAACCACAAAACGATTTGGATAATGATCTTTTATATTATCAACCGATTGTTGTAATTTCTTTCCTGATCGGCCACTTAAATTCACCATAATCCCCATATTTAATGTATCCATTGCAGCAATTACTGGTGCTAGATCCTGATCAGACATTTTGTATTGATGTCCGTGTACATCTATAAAAGGGAATTTAGCTCTGGTAACTATATGTTTTGGAACAACAAGTGTTGATTTCGGATTGTATTCTTCAAAGGTAA
>Ga0190293_1000286_pt1 | contig 17773 bp, 19 predicted proteins | sample 48693001_MG_FD_161671 | JGI IMG/M metagenome (GOLD analysis project Ga0190293, IMG submission 161671) | Hydrothermal vent microbial mat bacterial communities from Southern Trench, Guaymas Basin, Mexico - 4869-30-0-1_MG | ecosystem: Environmental > Aquatic > Marine > Hydrothermal vents >...
AAGAAGTAAGAAGTGAGAAGAAAGAAAAAGTGAAGGCTTGATTTATTTTCACAATGATAAAAGTCAAATTCTCACTTAAGAAATTGAATTATTTGTATTCTTATCTTAAAAATAAGATTGCTAAACTGGAAGTTTGAAAGTCAGGGTTTCACTAATTAAAAAATATGGTATAAGTGAAGCCCTGACTATTTAATTACTCCCCTAAAAATGGATATCTATAATCTGTTGGTGCTACAAATGTTTCTTTAATAGTTCGGTTAGAGACCCAACGCAATAAATTCCATACAGAACCTGCTTTATCATTTGTTCCGGAACCTCTGGCTCCACCAAATGGTTGCTGACCAACAACTGCGCCGGTAGGTTTATCATTGATATAAAAATTACCTGCTGAATTTTCTAAGGCATCTGTTGCATAATCAATTACATATCGATCACCACTAAAAATTGCACCGGTTAAGGCGTAAGGTGAAGTTTTATCTAATGTTTCTAAAACAGATTTCCAATCGTTATCTTCATATACATAAATGGTTAAAACCGGTCCGAATAATTCGGTACACATGGTCTCGTATTTAGCATTTGATGTTAAGATAACAGTTGGTTCAATAAAATATCCTTTTGAATTATCACAATTTCCACCAAAAATAACTTCGGCATCTTTGTCTTTTTTTGCACTTTCAATATAGCCTGATAATTTATCAAAAGCTCTATTGTCAATAACTGCATTGATAAAGTTAGATGTATCATCAGGGCTTCCCATTTTCATGGATTTCAGATCAGCACCTAAGAATTTCTTAACATCTTCCCATTTGCTTTTAGGAATATAAGCACGGGAAGCAGCAGAACATTTTTGGCCCTGATATTCAAAAGCACCTCTTGACAAAGCTGTAGCAACTTGTTTTGCATCGGCTGTGTGATGCATCCAAACAAAATCCTTACCTCCGGTTTCCCCAACAATTCTTGGGTAGCTATGGTATTTTCCTGAATTGACATTTCTACCAATTTGTTCCCAGAAACTATTGAAAACGGCTGTAGATCCGGTAAAGTGAACACCCGCAAAATAAGGGTTGTCCAGAATAACTTCAGTTATCATTGAAGAATTTCCCGTTACCATATTGATCACACCATCCGGTAAACCGGCAGCTTTAAAAATTTCCATTATTATTTGAGCCGAATACACTTGTGATCGGGCAGGTTTCCAGATCACGACATTTCCCATTAATGCAGGAGCAGCAGATAAATTTCCTGCTATGGAAGTAAAGTTAAACGGTGTGATGGCATATACAAATCCTTCTAGAGCCCTGTATTCCATTCGATTCCAAATACCTTCTGAAGAAATTGGTTGATCATTATAGATTTGAGTCATGAATTCAACATTAAATCTAAAAAAATCACATAATTCTGCAACAGCATCTATTTCAGATTGCATCACATTTTTTGATTGGGCGATCATGGTTGCTGCATTCATTTTATCGCGAAACGGGCCTGCAAGAAGGTCAGCTGCTTTTAAAAATATAGCAGCTCTAGACTCCCACGGCGTGTTAGCCCATTTTTTTCTTGCCTCTAAGGCAGAATTAACCGCTTTTTCAATATGCTCTTTTTTTGCAGTGTGATACACACCAACAGTATGTTTATGATCATGTGGAGGGTGCATGGAAATAGTTTCTCCTGTTCTTATTTCTTCACTTCCAATATAAAGAGGTACATCAATTTGCCGATTGTACATTTTTTTATATTCTGTCAATAGACTTTCTCGTTGTTTACTATTCGAAGTATACGGAATAACGGGTTCATTCACCGCCTTAGGTACTTTATAAAATCCTGTAGCCATTTTTTTATTTTTTGAATGTTATATTTTTAAGAATGCAAAGGTACGAATTATGAAATATTTTATGTAAAACCTGTAAGGTAAATGTTAGATTTGTAACTGAATTAACATTTTGTTTACATTTTAATATATTTCTTTATGTGCACGGTCACGTACTTGCCCCTAAGTAACGGGAATTTTATACTAACATCAAATAGAGACGTGCCGTTTTCAAGGGAGAAAGCATCTTTTCCAAAAAGGTATCTGGAAGATAGAACAGAATTGGTTTATCCAAAAGATGGAAAGGCTGGTGGCACGTGGATTGGCACAAGTGACAAACAGAGACTTATTTGTCTATTAAATGGTGGTTTTAAGAATCATGAACAGCAGGATGCCTATAAAAAAAGCAGAGGAATTATAGTAAAAGACCTACTAAAAGTAAAAGATATAAAACTGTCTTGTAATCAAATTGATCTTGAAGGAGTGGAGCCATTTACTTTGGTAATAGTAGAATGGAATCAATCTTCAAAGAAAACAAAATCAAATCTTAGACTATTGGAATTTGTTTGGGATGGCAGTAAAAAGCATTTCGATGAATTCCCTGAGAAACCAAGAATCTGGTCTTCGTCAACTTTATATTCTGATGGAATGAAAGAAATGAGAATGAAATGGTTTTCTGACTGGAAATTGAAACAACCCTTTAATAAAAGATCAATTTTGGAATTTCATCATAAAGCGGGCATTGGCAATCCAAAAATTGATGTAATGATGAAGCGAACTAATGTTGGAACCGTCAGTATAACTCAGGTATCAAAAATTGATAAAGAATTAACAATGGATTATAAAGAAATAGAGTAGATAATAAAACAGGAATCACATAAAATATCAATTAAAAGTCGCAGGTACTATCAACTGAAAAGTAGGAATTTGAACTTTAAAATTTTCTGAATTAGTAAAATTAATCATATTGTAAAACCCATTCATAGAACCTATTGATGAATTCAACAGGCAATAAGAAGTATAGGTGTACTTTTGACCGGGTTGAAGTATTGGTTTTTCACCAATAACACCTTCACCTTCAACAATTTCTATATTATTTAAAGCATCAAAGATATTCCAATGTCTGCTAATTAATTGAACTGTATCATTGCATTGATTTTCAATGGTAATACTATAACTAAATGCATGATACATTCTTAAATTTTGATAGCGTTTGCCCTCAAAATTTGTTGTGATAGAAATTTTAATTCCTTTTGTAACTTGTTGAATCATACCTTATTCATTTCCTTAAAAGGACAGCAAATATAGGAATTATTTTAAAAATATAAATGATTTACCGGTTTTGGTATCATCTGCAAATTCTTCAATCGTCCTTGTTGACAATTCTTTTACTAAAATATCTCTGCAGGGAGCTGCTATATGGTGTATGGCACAAGGGTTTTCATCACTGCATTTAGGAAGTCCAACATAACATGTTTGAAAAGATTCTAAACCATCAATGCATTCAATAATATCCAATAAATTATTTGTTTTTTCTTTCTTAGTTAAATAAAATCCACCATTCGGACCTTTAACAGAAATGATTAGTTTAGCTTTGCTCAACTTTTGAAATATTTTTGCCAAAAAAGGCCCTGGTACATCAATGATGCTTGCAACTTTTTTTGAACTATATCTTTCGCTATTATTAGAATAAATTGCGAGATATAGTACTGCTCTAATTGCGTATTTACTTTGATTACTTAGCATGACACAAATATATAAAAGATAATATTATCCTTTTTATGATAAAAATCATATTTTTCGTAACTTTGGTGACTTATTTTTGTAACCTCATTAACAAATGATATTATTAACTTAAACTAAACAAAATGAAAAGTAAAATTTTTGCGGTAGCATTAATGTTCTTGTTTGTATTTAACTCATGTAAAAATGAAACGAAACAAACAGAATCTGTTACTAGTGAAGCCAAACAAGAGCAAAAAGATTCTAAAGATCACGGACAAGCAGGTGTAGAAGCTGCAGAAGGAGAGCAACTTAATGCACTTCAAGTGGCAAAATCAATTGATGATTTTTCAACATTGGTCGCTGCAATTGAAGCTGCAGGTGTTCAAGATGCAGTTGTGAATGTAGGTCCTCTTACAATTTTTGCACCACTTAATAGTGGATTTGATAAGTTACCTGAAGGAACAGTTGAAACCTTGGTAAAACCAGAAAATAAAAGTAAACTTGCATTTATTTTGGTAAATCATGTTGCCCCGGCAAATTACCCTATGAAACAATTAAAAAAAGAAGCTAAAAAGGGAAGAAAATTATATATGGCTTCCGGTAAATATTTAGTTGTTGAAAACAAGGATGGTGAAATTTATGTTGGTGGTACAAAAATATTAAAATCTGTTAAAGTGAGCAATGGATGGATCCACGTTATAGACGATGTATTGGTTCCGGCTGAATAAGTATAAATTAAATTTAACTAAAGAAATGAAATTAAAGTTTTTATCAATTTTGACATTAGGAGTGTTAATGTCGAGTTGTGGAGGTGATAAAGCAAAACAAGATGTTGCTTCACCGGTAAAAGAAGAAGTAAAAACAGAACCTATTATGATTGATCCTATGAAAGATAAAGGTGTAGGTAAGATCAAGTCATTAACTCTGGGTGATATTGATGATGCAATGGTAGCAGAGGGAGAAGCTGTCTTTAAATTAAAATGTACAGCATGTCATAAAATAAGTAAAAGATTTGTTGGTCCTGGTTTAAAAGGTGTTACCGAAAGAAGAACTCCGGAATGGATCATGAATATGATGTTAGACCCTGAACTAATGGTACAGGAGAATGCAACTGCAAAACAGTTATTGGCAGAGTATAGTGCTCCAATGGCCAATCAGAGTTTAACTGAAGAAGAAGCCAGAGCTATCTTAGAATATTTAAGAACTAAAAACTAATAAATAACTAAACTAAATATAATTTTATTATGAAAACATTTTTTAAATCTTTCATTGCATTAATTACCTTATCGTTGGTAGTGGTAAGTTGTGGTGATGCAAATTCAAGTAAATCCTCAAAGCAGGGAGCATTATCAGGTAATGCTGCTGAAAGAGTTTATGTTGCACCAGGTGAACACGATGAATTTTATGCATTTGTGTCAGGTGGATTTAGCGGCCAGTTGGCTGTTTATGGATTACCTTCAGGTAGACTATTTAAGGTGATTCCTGTTTTTTCTGTTGACGCTGAAAAAGCTTATGGTTTCAATGAAGAAACTAAACCAATGTTAAATACTTCACATGGATTTATTCCTTGGGATGATTCTCACCACCCTGATATTTCTCAAACAGCTGGTGAATTAGATGGTAGATGGGTTTTTATCAATGGTAATAATACACCTCGTATTGCTAAAATAGATCTTACAACTTTTGAAACAACGGAAATTATCGAAGTTCCGAATTCTGCAGGTAATCACAGTTCATCATTTGTTACTGAGAATACAGAATATGTTGTTGCCGGTACTCGTTTTTCTGTACCTTATCCACAAAGAGATATGCCAATTGATGAGTATAAAGGTAATTTCAAAGGCGCATTAACTTTTATTTCTGTAGATCCGGAAGATGGTGGAATGGATATAAAATTTCAAATAATGATGCCTGGATTTGATTATGATCTCTCTCATCCCGGTAGAGGTGATTCTCATGGATGGTTTTTCTTTACTACTTATAATACGGAAGAAGCTAATTCATTATTAGAAGTAAATGCATCACAAAATGACAAAGATTTTATTGCTGCAATTAACTGGAAAAAAATTGAAGAATATGTGAATAATGGTGGAGGTACTAAAGCACCTACGAGATATGCACATAATGTTTATAGCGAAGAAACACATTCGGCAACATCAACTATAAAAAAAGAAGTATTAATTGTTAACCCTACAGACGTTCCTGGAGCTATTTATTTCATGCCAACTCCTAAATCTCCACATGGTTGTGATGTTGATCCTTCCGGTGAATATATTGTTGGTAGTGGTAAATTAGCTGCTGAACTTACTATTCACTCATTTAGTAAAATGTTAAAAGCTATCGAAGAGAAAAAATTTGACGGAGATGCTTATGGTATTCCAATTTTACAATATGAAGCTACCTTGGCAGGATCTGTTAAACAACCTGGATTAGGCCCACTTCATACTGAATTTGATGGAAAAGGAAATGCCTATACTACCTTCTTTATTTCTTCGGAAGTTGTAAAATGGAAATTAGGTACCTGGGAAGTTATCGATAGAAAACCTACATATTATTCTGTTGGTCACTTAATGATACCTGGTGGAAATTCAAGAAAACCATATGGTAAATACGTATTGGCCATGAATAAAATAACAAAAGACCGTTATTTACCAACTGGTCCAGAGGTTACTCAATCAGCACAGTTATATGATATTACTGGTGAAAAAATGGAATTATTATTAGATTTTCCAACTATTGGTGAACCTCATTATGCTGCAGGTATCCCTGCGGATATTATAGCAAAAAATTCTAAAAAATTCTATAAGTTAGAAGAAAATAAACATCCGCATGCGGTTAAAACTGAAGCAGAAGCTAAGGTGGTTAGAAAAGGTAATGAAGTTCATATTTATTTGACAATGATTCGTTCGCACTTTGCTCCTGATAACATTGAAGGTGTGCAGGTTGGTGATAAAGTTTATTTCCATGTAACTAATTTAGAGCAAGATTATGATGTGCCTCACGGTGTATCGATGATAGGAGCCCAAACTTCTGAATTATTGATCATGCCTGGACAAACTGAAACATTTATCTGGTATCCAAAACAAGTTGGTGTTTGGCCATTCTATTGTACAGATTTCTGTTCAGCTTTACATCAGGAAATGCAAGGATACATCAGAGTGTCTCCAAAAGGATCCAATGTGCCAATTAAGTTTACATTAGATGGTGATGCTGTTGATGCTGAATAATAATATTATTGATGGTTTAAGTTAAATATTGTTGAAAACGGACAGAAGGTTATTATCTGTCCGTTTTTTTATTAAACAATTATAAGGACTTTTAAGTCTTTTATGTAAGAGTTATTACATATTTTCATCCAATTGTTTCATATATTTGTATGTCGATTATTTATTAAAAATCGAAAACTAAATCTTTAAAAAATCATGAAGAAATCTAAAATATTAATGATAATAGGTTCGCTATTATTACTTGGTTTATTTTTATTTCCATTATGGAATATTACCTTAGAGGCACCTCAATATCCAATACCCTTGGGTATGGATATTCACATTAATAAATTTGCTGACACAAATGAATTTGATATTAAGAATATCAATTTAATGAACCATTATGTAGGTATGCAATATATTCCGGAAACAATTCCTGAATTTGAAATATTCCCAATAGTTATTGGTATTATGATCGCCTTGGGAGTTATTGTTGGTTTTATAGGAAATCACAAATGGTATTTGGCTTGGTTTATTGTGATGGCTATTTTAGGTATTGCCGGTATGTATGATTTTTATTTATGGGAATATGATTATGGTCATAATTTAGATCCAAAGGCAATCATGAACTTTAAAAACCCTGATGGTTCTGTAATGGGTTTCCAGCCACCATTGTTTGGCACAAAACTCATACTTAATTTTACGGCACATTCTTATCCAAGAACCGGAGCTTATTTTATGTTTGGAGGGATGCTTCTAACTTTTATTTCCTTTTTTGTAGGGAAAAAAGAAGCCAAGGATTAATACTTTCACAGTATTCTTATGTTGTAATTGGGAATTTTGGGCATTCTATTTTGATCAATTTACCATATATTTGTACTAGCTATCTAAAAAAAATGAATAAAGTTACGTTGTCTATTTTCGTTGCAATAGTATTATTGACAACCTCATGTAAAGTAGAACCTGAAAATATTAATTTTGGATCAGATGCATGTCATTTTTGTAAAATGACCATTGTTGATCAACAACATGCTGCGCAATTTGTGACCGAAAAAGGAAAGCAGTTCAAGTTTGATGCTATTGAGTGTATGTTAAATGAATTGTCTGAAAAAAGCACAAATGATATTGGTGTATTTTTCGTATCTGATTATGGAAACCCGGGAAATATGACCAATGCGAAAACGGCAACCTTTTTAATCAGCCAGGAAATTAAAAGTCCGATGGGCGCTTTTTTGTCTGCATTTTCAAGTGAGGAAAAAGCGAAAGAAACACAACAAGAATTGGGTGGTGATCTTTATTCATGGTCTTCCATAAAGGAAAAATATGAAGTAAAATAAAATGCGAAATATTTATCTATTCCTTCTGCTATCTTTAGTTATATCAAAATCCTTTGCCAAGCAAATTGAAGTATGTGCTTCTTGTGAAATAAAAACCATTAAAGCAGCTATTGAAAAAGCCGAAGATGGTGATGTGATAATAATCAAATCGGGAATTTACAAGGAACATGGTGTTATTTTAATTAACAAATCAGTTAAAATTATCGGTGAAGGAAACCCGATTATTGATGGCGAGAACAAAGAAACCATTTTAAAAATAAAAGCTGATAATTTTTCAATTGAAGGCTTGACAATTATTAACGTAGGGCAAAGTTACACGAAAGATTTTGCCGCTATTTTAGTTTCAAAATCCAATCATTTTTCCATTAAGAATAACATTATAAAGAATGCTTTTTTTGGCATATTATTAGAAAAATCACACTATGGAATTGTCGAAAATAATGAAGTGAGTAGCCATGCTGTTAATCAGGCAAGTTCGGGAAATGGTATTCATCTTTGGCATTGTTCAAATATGCAAGTAAGTAATAATACTTTATTCGGATTACGTGACGGTATTTATTTTGAGTTCGTAAAAAAAAGTAAAATATTTAATAATAAAAGCTATGATAATTTACGATATGGCCTTCACTTTATGTTTTCAAATGAAAATGAATATTACGACAATATTTTTACAAAAAATGGAGCAGGTGTAGCGGTAATGTTTTCAAAATTCATTAAAATGCACAACAATAAATTCCTTGAAAATTGGGGTTCGGCTTCTTATGGTTTGTTGTTAAAAGAAATTTATGATGCAGATATTGAAAATAATATCTTTGAACAAAATACAATTGGTATTAGTGTTGACGGATCAACAAGGATCAACTACAAGAAAAATACTTTTATAAGAAATGGCTGGGCAGTAAAAATTGTTGGAGCTTGTTATGAGAATGATTTTGCCCAAAATAATTTTTTGCATAATGCCTTGGATCTTTCTTATAACAGTAAGATAAATTCAAACAAATTTGATAATAATTATTGGAGTGATTATTCTGGATATGATCTCGATAAGAACGGTGTTGGAGATGTGCCTTATCGTCCTGTTAAACTATTCTCCTACATTGTACATAATACTCCGGAAACTATTATTCTGTTGCGGAGTTTATTTGTTGACATGATCAACTTTTCGGAAAAAGTATCACCTGTTTTTACACCGGATAATTTAGTGGATAATAACCCTTTAATGAGGCAGATCAATGATAAAAATTAAAAACCTTCATAAGAAATTTGGAAAACTGACTGTTTTGGATGGTTTGGACCTCGAAATTAGTTCTGGAGGCATATTTGCTATTTTGGGACCAAATGGATCGGGTAAAACAACGTTGATAAAAAGTATTTTGGGAATGGTAATTCCGAATTCAGGGGAAATTCAAATTAACGACAAGTCTGTATTAAAACAGTGGTCTTATAGAAATCAAATTAATTATTTACCTCAGATTGCTAATTTTCCAAATAACCTATCAGTAAAAGAATTGATAGCAATGGTTAAAAACTTGCGACCTAAAGAATTTTTTGATAAAGATTTAATCACTGCCTTTGGTCTGGAGCAATTTTTAGAAAAGAAACTCGGGAACTTGTCAGGAGGAACAAAGCAAAAAGTGAATATTTTACTTACTTTTATGTTTGATAGTGATCTGATCATCTTGGATGAACCAACTACTGGATTGGACCCAATATCATTGATACATTTAAAGAAGATCATCCAAAAAGAGAAAGAAAAAGGAAAAACCCTTTTAATTACCACCCATATAATGAGTTTGGTAGAAGAAATTGCCGATGAAATAGTGTTTTTATTAGATGGTAAAATTTATTTTAAAGGAAGTGTCGATCAATTAAAATTACAAACCGGTCAAACAGATTTGGAACATGCAATTGCTAATTTAATGTCGAAAGAAAATGTTTAAAATATTAAAATATAGTTTTTATGATCTAATGCGTAGCCGATGGACTTATGTGTATTTTGCATTTTACCTTGCATTGGGATTTGTACTGTTGTTTTTAAATAATGATATGAACAAGGCTGTAATCACCTTATTGAATATTATTATTGTTCTAACACCTTTGATCGGAACTATTTTTGGAGTAATGTACTATTATAATTCCAAAGAATTTACGGAGCTCTTATTGGCGCAACCCATAAAAAGGAGTACCATTTTTATGGGACAATATTTAGGCATTTCTATTTCACTTACACTGAGCTTGGCCCTTGGATTGGGTATTCCATTTTTGATGTATGGCTTATTCAGATCAACTGCAATATTTGATTTTGGTTTGCTACTTGTAGTTGGATCCTTTTTGAATTTTATATTTGTTGCCTTGGCATTTAATATTGCTTTGTCAAATGAGAATAAGATCAAAGGCTTTGGATATGCCATTCTAATGTGGCTGTTTTTAGCTGTTATTTATGATGGTTTGTTTTTAATTTTTCTGGTTGTTTTCAATGAATATCCATTGGATAAATTTTCACTTATAACCACCATGTTCAATCCGATTGACCTTTCCAGGATTTTAATATTGTTAAAATTAGATATTTCAGCTTTACTGGGATATACGGGAGCAGTATTTAAAAAATTCTTTGGTACTAATTTTGGTATGATCATTTCATTTATTGTGATGACATTGTGGGTATTACTACCCGTGTGGAGAATTAATTTAAAGCTGAGAAAGAAAGACTTTTAGTTTGTTATTTGCTGATTTTAAATCTAGGTGATTATGGCTTACTCAATTAAATTGTTTTATATTAAATCAGTACATATAATTTTAATATTTTTTCTATCAAATTATTATGTGCAATCTCAATCATTAACAGATGGTGGTAAAACTATTAAAGTTCTCTCCTTTAACATTCTTCACGGAGCAACTACCAAAGGCGATTTTAATTTGGATGTGATAGCCAAAGTCATAAATGATGCGAATCCTGATTTTGTTGCATTGCAGGAAGTTGATTTTAAAACAAAAAGATCAAAAAAGTATGATTTAGTTACTGAACTCGGATGGAGAACTCAAATGACTCCTTTGTTTGGCAAAGCAATGGATTTTGATGGTGGTGAATATGGAGAAGGGGTATTGTCAAAATACACATTTTTGAAGACCAGGAATGTTCCGTTACCCTATATAACGGGTAATGAACCGAGAGCAGCCTTGGAAGTGACGGTTATATTAGACTCGGGTGATACTATTAGTTTTATAGGTACTCATTTAGATCATTTAGAGGATCAAAGTAGTAGAATCTTACAAGCTAAAGAAATTAACAAAGTTTTTATTTCGAATGAATACCCAACTGTATTAGCTGGTGATTTGAATGCCCAGCCCGGTAGTTCAACAATAGATATCCTGGAGGAAATATGGATATCTTCATATGATAAAAATAATCCTCAACCAACATTTCCATCTGTTAATCCTTTACGTAAAATTGATTATGTCATGTTTTACCCTAAAAATAGCTGGAAAATTATTAAAACGGAAGTTATTAAAGATTCTATAGCATCAGATCATTGTGCTTATTTGGTTACTTTACTGTTACTGGATGATTGAATATTTGCAAGCTTAATTCTCCAACTTTTCGGAACTCGTACTTCCCACACCAATAACCTGATCGTATAACTCACCATACCTTTTGAAGTAAACTATTACCGTATAATTATTTTCTGTTTGATAGTACGAGCCTTCAATGGCATGTGTATTTATTTGAAAATTTTTGTTAACACTTACATAGGTATAGTTGTAAAACCCTTGTTTTAAAAGTATTTTTTTTTCATACAATTTAGTGCTGTTGTTATACTTCAACTTGTTTTCTTCAGTTAATTGCCAATCATTAAATGCTCCATAAACATAAATATCATCATTAGAGATATTTTCACTATAATCTAATGCAAAATAAACAAAGGAATAATCACCTTCCAAGGAGATATCATCAGTATCGATGGTTCGCAACACAAAGTTTCCGTTCACATCGGGGTTGAATAAATAAGGTTTTTTGTATCTCGCTTCATCGTAAAACAAATAGGTGTTGAAAATATTTTCAAGTCTGGTTTTCGCAACATTATTCGTCGCATTGCGTATTTCTTTAGTGTCAAAATACAGGAATTCATTACCTGCCCAAAAAGAAATTCCATCAACATAATTATACAATAATTGTGAGCCACGAATATATTTCGGTTTAATATTTTTAATGACTGAATTCCAGTCTCCATTTTGATAAATTGCAACTTTTATTTCCTCGTTCGGATTGTTTAATAATAAATTTTGATGATTGATTACAAACTGTACAGATTGTTTTTCATTTATCATTGACACATCTGTACTTCGGTGAGCAGTAACACCAACTGTGACTTTTGATTGGTAAATAATAAATCGGCGTGAAAAAATGACATTGTCATATTCATCCAGTATAGAAATAATATAGTTTCCGGTTTTTTTTATCCTGTTATTTTGATTGGGGATAGTAAGTTCATAATGTGTATAATACTGCAAAGTATTAAAGGAGTTTTCATAATCTCTAATTCTGTCTGTGGCAAAGCCGGTCATATATTCGGTTGATACTAAATTTGATTTATTCCAATTGTAATCACAATGCTCAATTCTATATGAGTAAATTTTTTCATCTCCGTTTATATCATCGAAACTCAGATTTAGTTCTTCACCTAATTTAATAATAGGTGCATAGGAGTTAATTTTATTTGGTTTCAATACAATGGCCTTTATATTTAAAGGGGGAGAAACCAGAATAGAATGTTGCGCAAAACAAGTGATGTTTATAAATATTGTCATGCTTATTAAGAATAGTTTTTTGATCATTGTCATGAATTTGTTCGGCATTATAACTTAATTTTTCTCAGATAAGAATTGATGAAAGATAGAAGCATTTAAAATGCGCGTATAAATAGGGAAAATATCCAAATAAAACTTAACTAAATGCTAAACTATAAAATATTAATTATTAAATTTGCAATCGGTTAAGAAACATTTGTTTTGACCTTTATTCTATCTATTAGGATATCAAAAATCAGAAAATTTAATTTAAGCAAAGTATGTCAACAGACATTAGGATTAAAAAAGGCTTAAACATTAAGCTAAAAGGAGGAGCGCAACATAAATTGTCTTCAGGAGATCGCTCAAAAATATTTGCTATAAACCCGCCAGAATTTCATGGAATAATACCTAAAATGTCACTTAAAGTTGGTGATAAAGTACAGGTAGGAGATACGGTGTTTTATGCAAAACAAAATGATAATATAAAATTTACTTCACCTGTTAGTGGTGAGATCAAGGAAATTGTTCGAGGCGCTAAACGCAAAATTCTATCTGTTAAGATAGAAGCTGGTAGCAAGGATACCTTTAAGGATTTTGGTGCAAAAACACCAACTAATCTTACAGCACCCCAGGTAAAAGAGATGTTATTGCAAAGTGGTTGTTGGGCTTTTATCAAACAAAGACCCTATGATATTATTGCAGATCCGGAAGATTCTCCAAAATCGATATTTATATCTACTTACGCAACAGCTCCTTTAGCGGCATTACCAAGTTTTACATTGTCAGGAAAAGAGAAAGATTTTCAGGCTGGGATTGATGCTTTATCCAAATTAGCGGAAGGTAAAGTACATGTTTCAGTTGATGGAAAAAATTCTTCATTTTTTAATGATGTTAAAAATGCAGATATTCATAAAATAACAGGAAATCATCCTGCGGGTAATGTTGGAGTTCAAATTTCAAGAATAGATCCAATTAATTCAGGAGACAGGGTTTGGGTTGTAAGTCCGCAAGATGTGGCAGCCATTGGTTCATTATTTTTAACCGGTAATTATAATCCAAATAGAATTATAGCCCTGGCAGGTTCTCAGGTTGAAAACCCACAATACCTTGAAGTTATTCAGGGAACGAAGGTCAAAGATATTATTCAAAGTAATTTGAGATCTGGTAAAAGCAGAATTATAAGTGGAAATCCATTGACAGGGTCAACAGTTTCACTAAATGATCCTATTGGTTTTTACGATGACTCTTTAACTGTTCTCCCTGAAGGAGATCACTATAGCTTTTTTGGATGGATGCCATTTATTGGGAATGATAAATTTAGTATGTCTCGAACTTTCTTTTCTTGGTTAACTCCGAATAAAGAATATGATCTGGATTGCAATTTCAATGGTGAGGAAAGAGCTTTTGTAATGACAGGTGAAATGGAGAAAGTTATGCCAATTGATATTTATCCGATGCAATTATTAAAGGCAACAATGATAGGTGATATAGAGAAAATGGAGAATTTAGGAATTTATGAAGTGGCACCTGAAGATTTCGCATTGGTTGATTTTATAAGTACTTCAAAAATTGAAGCTCAGGATATTATCCGTCAAGGATTAGATTTAATGATTAAAGAAGTAGGTTAGATGAATTTTTTAAGAAAACAATTAGATAAAATTAAACCTCACTTTGAAGAAGGAGGAAAATTCGAAAAATTCGCTCCCGCTTTTGGTGGAATCGAAACGTTTTTATTTGTACCAAATCATACAACCAAGAAAGGCGCTCATATTCGTGATGGAATTGATCTGAAAAGAGTTATGATGGTGGTGGTAATAGCTTTGTTACCAGCACTTTTCTTTGGTATGTGGAATGTTGGTTATCAAAACATGGGTGATGGACATAGTTTTTGGGGATATTTTAGTTTTGGAGCAATTAGAATGCTACCAATGATCATTGTGTCTTATGGGGTTGGGCTAGGTATTGAATTTGCCTATGCAATTTTTAGAGGACATGATGTAAACGAAGGTTATTTGGTAACAGGCTTATTAATTCCAATGATCATGCCTATTGATCTGCCTTTATGGATGTTAACAATATCTGTAATATTTGCTGTTATAATTGGTAAAGAAGCTTTTGGAGGAACAGGAATGAATATTTTAAATCCGGCTTTAATAGCAAGGGCATTTGCTCTGTTTTCCTATGCGCCTTTTATGTCTGGAAATACTGTTTGGGTAGCCGATTCGGTTGCCGATGGTGTTTCAGGTGAAACTATATTGGGTGAATTGGCTGGAAATATAGTACCTGATACAAGCGTTTTTGACATGTTCATGGGCTATATGCCGGGTTCTGTTGGGGAAACTTCTGTATTAATGATCCTAATAGGAGCAGCCCTATTGCTTTTTACCGGAATTGCAAGTTGGCGTATCATGATATCTTCTGTTATAGGGGCCTCTTTGGTTGGATTATTATTTAATGCAGTTGGAAGTACAACTAACGAATTATTTAATTTCCCATGGTGGCAGCATTTAATAGTTGGAGGTTTTGCTTTTGGAATGGTATTCATGGCAACCGACCCTGTTTCGGCAGCACAAACCAACAAAGGAAAATGGATATATGGATTTTTGATCGGTGTTTTTGCAATTCTTATTAGAGTTGTCAACCCAACGCTACCAGAAGGGGTAATGATGGCAATTTTATTAATGAATGTATTTGCCCCTACCATCGATCATTACGTAATAGAAAGCAATATAAAAAGAAGAAAAAAGAGATTACAAAAAATCAAAGCATAAATATTATGGATAGAAATAGTAATATATATACTTTTATTTTCGCCATTGTTATGGTTGTAGTAGTAGCGGCTGTTTTAGCTTTTACAGCAACAACACTCAAACCATTGCAGGCCGAAAATGTTAGAAAAGAGAAGATGCAAAATATTTTATCAACAATTGGAGTTGAGGTTGATAGAGAACAAGCAGATGCTCAGTTTGATAAATATATCAAAGAACAGTTAGCATTAAAACCTGATGGTTCGGTTAATAATGATATTGATGCATTTAAAATGGATTTGCATAGAGAAACAAAAAAATCTCATGAAGATCAAAATTATCCTATTTATTTAGCTGAAAAAGATGGCAAAAAGTTTTATATAATTCCTTTATATGGTGCTGGACTTTGGGATGCCATTTGGGGTTATATAGCCTTAGAAAGTGATAAAAATACAATTTTTGGAGCTTCTTTTGATCATGCAGGTGAAACTCCTGGTCTGGGTGCTGAGATCAACCAATCCTGGTTTGAAGATGAATATATAGGAAAAACAATTTTTGATGAAGAAGGAAATTTTGTTTCGGTTAAAGCCATAAAAGGAGGAGCAAAAGTTGAAGATATGCATGGAGTAGATGCAATATCAGGGGGAACAATTACCTCAGATGGTGTAACCATTATGGTTGAAGAAAGATTAAAAAATTATATACCATATCTCAAAAAGGACTAATTATGGCAAAGGAAAAAGTAGCGTTGCTTTCACAGAAAAACAGAAAATTATTATTAGATCCGCTTAATGATGATAATCCAATTACAGTTCAGGTACTTGGTATTTGTTCTGCCTTGGCAATTACAGTACAATTAAAACCTGCAATTGTGATGTCAGTTGCCGTTATGTTTGTGCTGGTTTTTGGTAATCTGATCGTATCATTGATGAGAAATATAATTCCTAACAGAATTAGAATTATCGTTCAATTATTGATAGTTGCTTTTTTAGTAATCTTGGTTGATCAAGTATTAAAAGCATATCTCTATGATGTAAGTAAAGAATTAGCTGTTTTTGTTGGTTTGATCATTACTAACTGTATTATTATGGGTAGGTTTGAAGCTTTTGCATTGGCTAACGGACCATGGAAATCAATTTTAGATGGCATAGGAAACTCTCTAGGTTACGGTATTATTTTGATTATTGTTGCATTTTTTAGAGAGCTTTTAGGTTCTGGAAAATTGATGGGTTATGAAGTTTTAGGACACAAAGCAAAAACAATTGTTGAATCAACGGGTGTATATCAATATGGTTATGAAAATAATGGGTTTATGCTTTTATCACCAATGGCTTTGATTACTGTGGGAATTATTATTTGGTACCAAAGATCAAGAAACAGAAAATTAATTGAGGATTAAATTATAAGGAAACTTTAGATCCTTTATAAAAAGTAAAATTATCATGGAAGATTTAGGAAGTATATTTATAAAAAGTATATTTATTGATAATATGGTTTTTGCATATTTTCTAGGAATGTGCTCTTATCTGGCAGTTTCAAAAACTGTTAAAACAGCAGTTGGACTGGGAGCAGCAGTAATTTTTGTATTGGCAATTACTGTACCAGTCAATTATTTATTAGACACGTACATATTAAAGGAAGGAGCCTTGACATGGTTGGGTGCTGAATATGCAAATATAGATCTGAGTTTTTTAAGTTTTATCATGTTTATCGCTGTAATTGCGTCTATGGTGCAGTTGGTTGAAATGATCGTTGAGCGATTTGCGCCAGCACTTTACAGTGCTTTGGGTATATTCTTACCCTTGATCGCGGTGAACTGCGCTATTTTAGGAGGGTCATTATTTATGCAGCAAAAAAACTTTTCAACAGTGACTGAGTCTGTAGTTTATGGTTTAGGTTCTGGTATTGGTTTTTTCCTTGCAATTTTAGCGATTGCTTCAATAAGAGAAAAAATTACGTATTCAAATGTTCCAAAACCCTTGAAAGGTTTGGGGATAACATTTATAATTACAGGTTTAATGGCAATTGCTTTTATGAGCTTTTCGGGGATAAAATTGTAGTAAATAGAAGTGAGATATTAGTGCTAAGTATTTAGATTGCTTAGAATTAAGTTCAAATTATAATATAAATTAATAACGAGAGTGGTGCATTTAAATATAGATTTCT
>Ga0190293_1000287_pt1 | contig 17741 bp, 15 predicted proteins | sample 48693001_MG_FD_161671 | JGI IMG/M metagenome (GOLD analysis project Ga0190293, IMG submission 161671) | Hydrothermal vent microbial mat bacterial communities from Southern Trench, Guaymas Basin, Mexico - 4869-30-0-1_MG | ecosystem: Environmental > Aquatic > Marine > Hydrothermal vents >...
TGCCTGATAAATAATTTAGGTGAACTTTTGCACTACAGGAATTATGATAGCTAATGACGAACTATGTTCGCCAGTGAAGAATAATGACCGCATCGGTCAAAATGGCTGGATGCCTACTATATGGGGAAAGGAATGTGATTAAGAAAATTTTTCACCTGATCCTGGTGGCGATGTTGGCAGGCACTGCGATGGCACAGGATGTGTCAGTGCGCGCCGATCACCCTGATGAATATGTTGTTGTGAAGGGTGACACACTCTGGGACATCTCCGGGAAATTTCTGGAGCAACCTTGGCAATGGCCAGCTATCTGGCATGCCAATCCGCAAATTGAAAATCCACACCTGATATATCCGGGCGATCGCATATCGCTGGTTTATATTGACGGTCAACCGCGGTTGCTGGTCAATGGTGACAAACGCACCGTGCGAATGTCTCCCGGGGTACGCACGCTGCCGCGAGATGCAATACCGCCGATTGAGTGGGATGCGATCAAGAACTTTGTAACCAATGTCCGTGTTTTACTGCCGGGATCTTTCGACGACCTGCCCTATGTGGTGGCCAATGAAAGCCAACGCATTAACTCATCGGTCAAAGATCTTACATATGTGCGGGGTATTGACGGACGGGTTGGTAAGGAATATGCCATAGTTCGAATGCGCAACATCTATTATGATGAAAACGGCGTAGTGAAAAGAGGGAAGCACCGCAAATTTGCTGAACACCTGCGTATTGAACAGGAGTATCCGGGCGATATCTGGGATGGACCAATATCATGGCGTGGCAAGAATCCTCCGGTCCTGGGGTATGAGTTCTGGGATATTGCAGTCGGTAGACTGATTAAGGAAGGCGACCCTGCCACCCTGGAAATCCAGAGTGGGCGCACTGAAGTCAAAAAGGGTGATTTTATATTGCCCATTGATGATTTTGAATATGACGCGCAATTTTTTCCACATGCGATGACCCCGGTGCCGGATGGTCTCGAAGTGATCGCATTGACCCAGGCCAACTATGGTGCGGGTCACTACCAGATCATTGCGATCAATGCCGGTCAGAACCAGGGTGTTGAGACAGGCCACGTATTTTCGGCTTTTCGACCCGGCGCACGTATACAGGACGAAGTGAAATACCCGACGGGCAGTTGGGAATCTAACATTACTCTGAACGGCAGCAAGGTCACCCTTCCGGATCAGTTCAGCGCCCATATCCTGGTGTTCCGGGTTTTTGATGAAGTCAGTTACGCCATAATTATGAGTGGGGAACGTCCGGTTCGCAGACAAGACAAACTGAAACACCCGGACGAGACGGTTTAACGAAACAGCTAAAAACATAAGGGGGCTGCCACGAAGCAGCGTGATTGGTTAGTTATTCTGAATGCGCCCTCAATCGGGGGCGCATCGCTTATCAGGGCTATCGAAGCACTGGGTGGCGTAGCGGCAATGGCTGCTGCCAGTGCCCGGGATTTGACCCGGCACGGTTTACCGGAAGCAGCCGCCGCTGCTATTACCTCGCCAAACGAAACAAAAATCGAATCAGACCTGCAATGGCTTTCAGAGCCAAACCGCCACCTGCTGTGTTGGGACGACGATGCCTATCCGGCCTTATTGCGCCGTATCAACGGCCCTCCGGCCGCCTTGTTTATAGATGGTGACCCCGGTTGCCTTTGGCAGCCTCAAATCGCCATTATTGGCAGCCGCAACCCAACTGCCGGCGGACTTGACCACGCACGCGATTTCGCCACCACACTGGCACGCCAGGGCATGACCATTACCAGCGGCCTGGCCAGCGGTATAGACAGTGCGTCTCACAAGGCGGCACTGGAAGCCGGAGCTCTCACCATTGCCGTCAACGGAACCGGCCTCGACAAGGTCTACCCTGCCAGCAGCCGCGCAGTCGCTGAACGTATCCGCCTACAGGGCGCAATGGTTTCTGAACTGCCGCTGGGTTCACCGCCAAGGCGCCAGCATTTCCCATCACGAAACCGCATCATTTCAGGCTTGAGCCTGGCCGTACTGGTTATCGAGGCTGGTCTGAACAGTGGCACATTGATCACCGCACGCAAAGCTGCGGAACAAGGCCGCGATGTATTCGCCTTGCCCGGCTCCCTGCACAACCCCATGGCCAAGGGTTGTCACCGCTTAATCCGTGAGGGTGCACGACTGGTGGAAACAACCGCTGATATTTTGCAGGAGTTGGGCCCCGTCGCCGCCGAGTTACAAATGGAGATCCGTCAAAGACTGGACCAGGCGGATGAAGAGGATCAGGCACCGGTCGGTAGCCAACAGAGCCTGCTGAGTGATTCAGATTACAGCAAAGTGTGGGACATACTCTCCTACGACCCCAAGCCCCTGGATGTGATCATTGAACAGACGGGCCTCAGCGCCCGTGAGGTCTCATCAATGCTCCTGATGATGGAACTTAAAGGCAAGGTGAGAAAACAAGGTAGCGGTCGATACTTGCGTGCTTGACGCTGCGCCTTGTCTCAGCCATGCTGTTGGTATCCGAAAAGAGAAGAATCAGGCTGGCGAATGCTAGGGCGATTCACCGGCAAGCAGGCATAGAGGCTTAATAATGAAAGAAAATGTACTCGACGTACTGATGTTTCTTTTTGAAAATTATTTATACGACGAACCGGAACAAGCACCGGACAGGGACTCATTGGAGGAGAACCTTCACCAGGCAGGGTTCACCAATGGTGAAATCGACAAGGCATTTAGCTGGCTGGACGATCTCGCCGAGCAGCGTCATCAGCCAGACCTGTTCCAGAATAATCACCGGCCGATCCGTGTATATGTCGATTCCGAGATAGCGCGTCTGGATACCGAATGCAGGGATTTCCTGATGTATCTGGAAAATATCGGCATCGTGGATGCCCAGCGTCGTGAACTGGTACTGGATCGTGTGCTGGCACTGGAAACCGATGAAATCCTCCTTGAGGATATGAAGTGGGTGGTGCTGATGGTGTTGTTCAATCAGCCGGGTCAGGAAGCCAATTTTGCCTGGATGGAAGATTTGATGTTTGACACCGAGCAGGAGTATCGGCACTAATATATATAGGAAACGATCGTCGTATGCGATCGATCAGTGCTGAAAAGCTACATAAATTGGAGGGAGTAACCAGCTAAACACTTTCCTGCTGACAAGGCAGTTGGTGTTTTTTTGAACTTTTAGTATGGCAAAAAACCTACTCATCGTAGAATCGCCGGCCAAGGCGAAAACCATCAACAGGTATCTCGGTAATGATTTCGAGGTACTGGCTTCCTATGGTCATGTGCGTGACCTGCCGTCCAAGGATGGTGCAGTCGATACCGAAAACGGTTTCGCCATGCACTATGAACTCAGCGAAGGCAGCAAAAAGCACGTTGACAAAATCGTCAAGGCGACCCGTAAAGCCGAGGCGGTTTATCTCGCAACCGATCTCGATCGCGAGGGAGAAGCCATCTCGTGGCACATCTACGAGATTCTGAAAGATAAGAAGCTGGCCAGTAAAATCCCCTTTTACCGGGTCGAGTTTTCAGAAATCACAAAACACGCGATCCAGGATGCAGTGGCCAACCCGAGAGAACTCTCCATGGATCTGGTCAATGCCCAGCAGGCGAGGCGTGCACTGGATCACCTGGTAGGCTTTACGCTCTCACCATTGCTGTGGAGAAAAATTAAGCCCGGACTATCGGCCGGCAGGGTTCAAAGCCCGGCCCTGCGCATGATTGTTGAGCGCGAGCGCGAAATTGAGGCCTTCAATGCACAGGAATACTGGACCATTGAGGCAGACCTGCAAAAATCTGAACACGCCTTTATGGCCAGACTGGTACGTCTGGACGGTGATAAATACCGCCAGTTCGATATCCAGGATGAAAAGCGTGCAACCGCCGTGCGCGAGAAACTGCTTGCGGATGCCAATGGTCAGCTGAAAGCCGACCGGATCACCCGAAAAGAACGCAAGCGCCGGCCTGCGCCACCCTTTATTACGTCTACCTTGCAGCAGGATGCCTCCCGAAAACTCAGGTTTTCCGCACAAAAAACCATGCGCACGGCACAGACGCTGTATGAAGGCATAGAGATCAACGGCCAGACCGAGGGCCTGATCACCTACATGCGTACCGACTCGCTCACGCTGTCCAATGATGCCCTTGCTGACATCCGCAAGCAGATCGCTGCCCAGTTTGGTCAGGACTATTTACCGGAAAAGCCAAATTTCTACAAAACCAAATCAAAAAATGCCCAGGAGGCGCATGAGGCCATTCGTCCAACATCCGCCAGCCTGGTACCGAACAAAATAAAACCGAGCCTGACCGACGATCAGTTCCGCCTGTATGAGCTAATCTGGAAACGCACCCTGGCCTGCCAGATGACCGAAGCAAAAATGGATACGGTTGCGGTTGAATTTGATTGCGGTGCGAATGCTAGTTTCCGTGCCAATGGTTCTGTTGTCACCTTCCCCGGTTTTCTTGCGGCCTACGAAGTTTCCAAACCTGTAGGCGAGGCGAAGCCGGAAGGCCGACTTCCCGATATGCGCGAAGGCGATGTACTCAAACTTGATGAAATACGTTCCGAGCAGCATTTCACTGAACCACCACCGCGATATTCTGAAGCCAGCCTGGTCAAAGCCATGGAAGAGTATGGCATCGGTCGACCTTCAACCTATGCCAGCATCATGTCCACACTGGTCAGGCGCTACTATGTCGAACTCGACAAGCGTCGTTTCAAGCCCACCGATACCGGGCGTGTAGTCGAACGCTTCCTGGAAAACCACTTCAACGCCTATGTTGATTACGAGTTTACGGCCCAGATGGAAGATCAGCTGGATGCCATATCCCGTGGAGAAAAAGACTGGATACCCTTGCTTGATGCTTTTTGGAAGCCTTTTGAAAAACTGGTTAAGGAAAAAACAGAAACCGTCGACAGGGGCGAAGCCAAGGGAGCACGGGTACTGGGCAAAGACCCGAAAACAGGCAAGCCGCTGTCCGTACGTCTGGGACGATACGGTCCACACGCCCAGATCGGCACCCGTGATGACGAGGACAAACCCACTTTTGCAGGTCTCAGACCCGGGCAAAGCCTCGAAACCATTACCCTGGAAGAAGCACTTGAACTATTCAAGTTGCCACGCGAGCTGGGTGTAACACCGGAAGGTGAGAAAGTTTTTGCAGCGATTGGACGCTTCGGCCCCTATATCCGCTACGACAGCAAATTTGTTTCACTGAAAGACGTAGACCCGCACGAGGTCACGCTGGAACAGGCGTTGAAACTGGTCGCCGAGAAAAAGGAATTTGATGCCAACCGCATCATCAAGACGTTTGAAGGCACAGATATCCAGGTGTTGCGCGGCCGTTATGGTCCCTACATCACCGACGGCAACAAGAATGCGCGTATGCCAAAAGACCGTGAGCCTGAGTCCCTGACACAAGCCGAGTGTGAAGAACTTATCGCAGCAGCGCCTGATCGAAAGCGCGGCAAAAAGAAAACTGCGAAGAAAAAGGTTTCCAAAAAGAAAGCCACGCGTAAAAAGACGGCTACAAAAAAGAAACGATCTAAAAAGAAGGCGTCTAAAAAGAAAGTTTCAAAAAAATGAATGCCCGGTGTAAAACCACCATCTGAGCCATGGTAAGTCACAACCTGCTGGATACCGCCGGTGCCGTTGAAAAACTACGTGCCGGCCACATCATTGCCTACCCCACGGAGGCCGTTTACGGGCTGGGTTGCGACCCCAGCAATGAGCCAGCCATTCGCAAGCTGTTATCACTCAAAGGCAGACAAGCATCGGCAGGTTTTGTGCTGATTGCCAGTGAGTATTCGCAACTACTGCCGTGGATTTCAGATATCGACGACTCGTTAAAAAATAAAGCCATGCAAACCTGGCCGGGTCCGGTCACCTGGCTCTTCCCGCGCGCCAAAGATGTGTCCGACTATGTCGCTGGCAAGCATGAAACCATCGCTGTACGCATCACGGCGCACCAACCCAGCAGGGATTTATGCGCAGCGTTTGGCTCAGCACTGATATCATCCAGTGCCAATCACACGGCAACCAGACCAGCCCGCAGCACCGCAGAGGTGGAAAATTACTTCGGCCACAAGCTCGGCGGTACACTGGCCGGCCCGCTGGGCGGTGCTGAAAGACCCAGCGAAATCCGTGACCTTCTAAGCGGAAAAATCATTAGACACGGCTAGGGGGATCCTCTGAACATAAAAAACCCCGCCAATAACACCGGCGGGGTCAAGAATTAGGATTCGGCTTGGGGGATATCACCGAACCCATGATCCGCGTTTAGGGCTGCGGATCCGACTGCATGAACAGTCAATACTTATGACTGAGCCGCGATACAAAGGTTCAACATTCTGCAGAAAAATCATGGTGGAGGCGAGCTTACTCACAAGCTGTATTAATCTAAAATTTATTTGCGCAACAAAACCCGCTGTATTAATGTAGGCCGCTTACAACTATTTGATTCTGTTAATGCCACGGACGGTGTTTAATGAAGAAGTTTGCCAACCATTGCCTGGATCGCATGACGTTTGGTGCCAGACCCGATGATATCGAAGCCTTCTATTCCCTGGGGGCAGACGATAATTCCCGCTTGCTCGCCTTTGTAAATCAGCAACTCGACTGGTCGTCAATTGATGATTCAGCCTTTGGTGCATTAATGGCGCCACGAGGTTATGTCACGCTTGACAAGACCCTGGAAGAACTCTGGCACGACCACCACGCCAACAGCGGCGCGGACGGGTTCGACCGCGATAGACCTGTCGGAGAAATGGAGTTATACGTTGTCGCCCGCGCGACACACAGCAAGCGGCAACTGCTGGAAGTGCTGGCGGATTTCTGGCACAACCATTTCAACATCATGGCCCGTGATTACTACGCACAATCCGTGTTTCCCTCCTGGGACCGTGACGTCATCCGGCCGCCGGTCAGCGGCCACCCCCGGAAAACCGGCTATGAACACGGCCATATGCTGGGCAACTTTCGCCAGATGCTGGAGTTGTCGTCGCAGCATATCGCGATGCAATACTACCTCGATAATTACATCAACCAGGTCGCCGGACCAAACGAGAACTATGCCCGCGAGGTGATGGAGTTACACACCCTTGGTGCCGAGAACTATGTGCCTTTGGCCAGCCCGGGCTCGATCAGCAAAACAGACATACCCCTGCCCTGGGGCAACGGCGGCGCTGACATCATGGTGTCAATATCCGACCAGTACGTCGATGATGATGTGTACTCGGCCATGCGTATGCTCACCGGCTGGAAAGTCAAAGACAACATCAACGAGGCACATTCAAACAAGGAAGACTCGGGCGAGTTCTTTTTCTATGAAGCCTGGCATGACAAATTCATTAAAATCATCCTCGGCCATATGTGGTCTGACAATGCCGTTGCACCTGACGACATCCAACAGTTCTTCGATATCCTCTGCTATCACCCGGGCACAGCCCGGCACATTGCCGGCAAACTCTGCCGAAGATTCATCAGCCCTGAGCCGCCACAGGCGGCCATCGACGCGGTAGCTGATACCTTCTACCAGAACCGCTACGCGCCTGACCAACTGGAGTTGACCTACCGCACCCTGTTCCAGCACGCGGCATTCAGAGATACCGGTAATTTTGGCAAAGTCTTCAAACGGCCAATGGATGCCATGGTTTCCGCCCTGAGGGTATGTGAATCAAGCTATGCACCGGCCATCGGGGATTCGAACTACTGGACCATCATCTATTACTACATGTCCAGGGCCGGACAGCGTCCGTTCGCCTGGCCGGCACCGGATGGCTACCCGCAAGAGCAGGAACACTGGCAGGGAGCCAATGGCCTGCTTTACCTGATGCGCGCCATGGACTGGTTTTGCGACCGTGGCTACAACGATGAAAAGGCCTTCATGCCGATACTTGAAACCACGCTGGCGGCAAGCACGCCTGAGTTGCCACTTCATTCGCCCAATGCCCTGACAACCTTCTGGTTAAACCGAATCCTGGGTTATACACCCGATGGTGGCTGGCCGGGGACCCAATTGCATACGACTTTACGTGATTTCATGAGCCAAAACCCGAATGACGCCGGAGGTTGGCCGTCGGATGCAGCATTCATCGATGTCAGCTCCAACTCTGGCCCCTATTATTTCTATGAACGCCTCAGAGCACTGGTCAAGTTAATCTTGAGCTCTTCTGAATTTCTGTATAGGTAATAAATATGATCACTCGCAGAAAATTTCTTCAGGGTACCGGTGCAATGTTTACCGTGGCGGGCACAGGTCTCAGCATCGGCTTTTCGCCGCAAAGCTTCGCAGCATCCGGAAGTGATAATGCCCTGGTGATGTTATTTTTCCGGGGCGGCATGGATGCCTTGAATTTCCTGGTCCCGTTGACCGGCGTGAACCGTACGGAATACGAATCCAAGCGTCCCAATATCCAGATACCCAATAATATGGCCCTGAGCCTGAACGGTGCTTTCGGTCTGCCTGAGAAATGCTCTCACCTGCATTCGCTGTACCAGTCCGGTGACATGGCCATGATTCACGCGGTGGGCATGCCCGAGGGCCTTAGTTCCCGCAGTCACTTTGACTCCCAGGCCATGTTCGAACAGGGTACGCCCGGCGACAGCACCGGTTCCAGCGGTTGGCTGACACGCCACATGCTTTCAACCAGCGGCATCCCGGATGACGCTGTGATTGCATCCATGACCCCGGGCAACCCGCCGGAAAGCCTGAAGGGCCATTCCGACGTGATGTCGATGGACAGCGAAGATGCTTCCGAATTTCATCCCAACGGCGGCAAATACCAGGAAGAACACCTGGCGGCCCTGGAGAAGATGTACGCCGGTGACTCCATGCTGGACAAAGCCATGCAGGGCACCGTCAACAACATCAATATCCTCACCAGCCTGGATCTGACCATTCCGGATATTTACCCGAACGAATCACTGGCACAGGATCTCGGCCTGATCGCACAGATCATCAAGTCAGACCTGGGCTTGCAGGTCGCAACCGTTGATTTCGGCGGATGGGACACCCACCAGAACTCCGGTAACCAGGGCATAGGCTATTACGTCGACCGCCTGGCGCTGGTATCCGCAGCCATCGGCGCATTTTTCACCGACCTGGCATCAGCCGGCAAAAAAGACAGCGTGGTACTCGCCACGCAAACAGATTTCGGACGCCGCGTAGCCGAAAACGGCAACCGTGGCACTGACCATGGCTCCGCACAGGCAATGATGGTCTGTGGCGGCAACATCAACGGCGGAAAAGTCTACGGCAACTTCCCGGGCATCACCAGTAACGACCTCTATCTCAACGCCGATCTCGCCGTCACCACCGACTTCCGCAGACCATTGAGCGACATCGTCTTAAACCACCTCGGCAATTCAGAAATCCCAACCGTGTTCCCCGGCTACACCGGTAACAGCAATATGGGCCTGATCAAAAACCGCGTCATTCCCAGCAACGAAATCTTATTCAACAGCGGGTTCGAGTAAACACTACACCGTACTGCCATAGTGCGGGATGGTAAGCAAACCTTGCATAAACACGGTCTGGATCGGTTTGGGCAGTTTCAGTCTCGCACAGCGTCGATCCGGGTTGGGTAACCCCTTCCGAGACCTTCCAAAACAGGACGTTTTGGATGAGTCTATAGGGACATACTCGCGACGTGTCTCGGAAGGGGTTACCCGACCCGGAGCGGGGCCCCGCTCGAAGCGCCTGAAACCAATTACCTGTCGTTACTTCCAGCCACTAATGCGCAGTATCCCAATCCACCCCATACCCGGCATCAACCACCAAAGGCACATCCAGTTCAGCCGCAGCCGACATGTGCTCAATGACAGCCTCCATAACAAGCTCCAGCTGATCCTCTTCAACCTCAAGCACCAATTCATCATGCACCTGCATCACCAACCGCGCACCCGGCCGATCCGACTGTATCCAGTCATCAACTTTTATCATCGCGATCTTGATGATATCCGCAGCCGTACCCTGCATCGGCGCGTTAATGGCAGCACGTTCGGCACCCTGGCGGCGCATCATGTTGCTGGCGTTAATCTCCGGTAAATACAGCCTGCGACCCAACAGGGTTTCAACATAACCCTGCTCACGCGCCTGTTCACGGGTCTTTTCCATGAATTTTTGCACACCCGGATAACGGGAAAAGTAGGTATCCATGTATTCCTGTGCCGCGGGCCGACTGATATCAAGTTGACGCGCCAGGCCGAAGGCTGACATTCCATACATCAGGCCAAAGTTAATCGCCTTGGCGGCACGGCGCTGATCGTCCGTGACCTTTTCATAGCCTTCACCAAATACCTCGCCTGCGGTCGCCCGGTGAACATCAACCCCGTCATGGAAGGCCTTAAGCAAACCTTCATCACCGGAAAGGTGCGCCATGATTCGCAGCTCTATCTGTGAGTAATCGGCCGCCAGTACGACGTTACCAGGCGGCGCTACAAATGCCTTGCGAATCTTGCGACCCTGGGGTGTGCGTATGGGTATGTTTTGCAGGTTCGGGTTGGAGGATGACAATCTCCCCGTGGCCGCCACCGCCTGGTGATATGAAGTATGTACCCGCCCGGTATGTGGATTGATCTGGGCGGGTAGTTTATCGGTGTAGGTGGATTTAAGCTTGGAGATCGAACGGTGCTCAAGAATCAATTTCGGCAGTTCATAGTTGTCAGCCAACTCCCGCAACACATCCTCAGCGGTGGACGGCTGGCCTTTCGGTGTTTTACGGATGATTGGCAGTTCCAGTTTTTCAAACAGGATCTGCTGCAATTGCTTGGGAGAGCCCAGATTGAACGGCTGTCCGGCAGCTTCATGTGCCTGCGCTTCCAGTTCCATCATGCGTTTGGCCAGTTCGCTACTTTGCTGCAACAGCAGTTTGCCATCAATCAGTACACCGGCCTGCTCCATCCTTGCCAGTACCGGTATCAGCGGAATTTCAAGCTCTGTCAGGACTTTTTCAAGTGCGGGTTCAGCCTGCAACTTTGGCCACAAATGCTGATGCAAACGCAGGGTGATGTCGGCATCCTCGGCCGCATAATGCCCGGCATCTTCAATCGATACCTGGCTGAAAGATATCTGCCTGGCACCCTTACCGGCAATGTCCTCGTAATGGGTGGTTTGATGGCCGAGATATTTCAAAGCCAGCGAGTCCATATCATGACGACTGCCGGTGCTGTTAAAGACATATGATTCCAGCATTGTGTCAAAGGCAACGCCTTGCACTGCCAGATCGTAACGTGACAGAACATTCATGTCGTACTTGATGTGCTGCCCCACCTTTTTAGGTGATTCGCTCTCCAGCAGCGGCTTAAGGGCTTCCAGCACCGTTTCGCGATCGAGTTGTGCAGGTGCGCCCGGGTAATTGTGACCCACCGGGATATAAATCGCCTCAAACGGGTCGATCGCAAAACTCAAACCCACCAATTCAGCCTGCATTGGATCGAGGCTGGTGGTCTCGGTATCAAAGGCGATCAGATCCGCTTTTTGCAGCTTTTCCAGCCACTGCTTGAAAGTTGCCTCATCCAGGACTGTGGTGTAGTTCATCTCCGCCGGTGGCGGTTGTGAAGATTCATCAGCACCGAGCTCCTGCAACCAGCTATTGAACTCGTTGTGCTGCAGAAACTCACGCAAGGCCACCTCATCAACAGCTTCGCGTTTGAGTTCCTTTACACCCATATCCAGTTCAAGATTACTGCGAATGGTTGCCAGATCCTGGGACAGGGGCAAAATTTCCAGCGCCTCGCGCAGATAGCCGCCAATTTTCCCCTTCATGTCATGGGCGTTGGCCATCACACCCTCAAGGTCCTGCCATTGATTCAGCCACTTGGCCGCCGTTTTCGGCCCGCATTTCTCCACCCCGGGAATGTTATCCGCCTTGTCACCGGTCAGGGCCAGGAAATCCACGATCTGGGCGGGTGTCACACCAAACTTTTCCACCACACCATCCGCATCCATATGCGTATTGGTCATCGTATTGATCAGTGACACATGCTCATTGACCAGCTGCGCCATGTCCTTATCGCCGGTAGAAATAATACAGTCTATTTTTTCGTCACTTGCGCGGGTCGCCAGCGTGCCGATAACATCATCGGCCTCAACTCCCGTTACCTGGATCAACGGAAGACCCAGCAACCTGACCATTTCGTGAATCGGCTCGACCTGCTGTCTGAGCTCAGATGGCATCGGTGGCCGGTTGGCCTTGTACTGATCGTACATTTCATGGCGGAAGGTCGGGCCTTTGGCATCGAATACCACTGCAATATTTTCAGACCCCGCGTCTTTAAGTAAACGCCGCAGCATATTGGCAACACCGAGCAATGCCCCCGTGGGCTCGCCGGCGGAGTTGGTCAGGTTGGGAAGCGCATGGTACGCCCGGTAAAGATACGAAGAACCGTCGATCAGGTAGAGGGTATTTTTTGCGCTCATAGATTGTGCCTGTAAACAATGTAATCCGGATTCAGTTACCCGGGTCTGCTATGCTGAGAGTATAGAAAAACCCACGAATGAACCACCCGGTTGTTGTCGTGGAGTGAACAAACTATGCAACATCTGCTTTTGTGGGAGCGAAGCGAATGAAACACAAATGGATTAAGCTGATGGTCTTTGGCGCACTGTTTTGTGGCCTGGCCATGGCACAGCAGGAAACCGGGGAGAACACCGACCCGGCAGCACCACCACCTATCCCGCCTATCCCGCCAAAAGTACCCGGTGAAGATGTTGTACCCAGTGTCGTGATCACCGAGAAGGAAGGCCAGCGTATCGAAGAGTATAGCCAGAATGGCCGCATCTACATGGTCAAGATCACACCGGTAAAAGGCCCGGTCTATTATTATTTGGATGAGGATGGCGACGGAGAACTGGAACTGAGGGAGTCCGACCGAAAACTGAACCCGGTGCAACCGGTTTACTGGAAACTGAAAGAGTGGTGAAAACGTCCGCTCAGTCGACAGCGGCAAGTTATCCTGGTTTGCGTAATTTTATCGCAGTATGCGGAAAATCCGTTGCCTGGTTAACCCTGGTGATGGTTTTGCTGACCTTTACCATCGTTATCCTTCGTTATGGCTTCAACATGGGCTGGATCTGGTTACAGGAATCACTGACCTACCTCCATGTTGCGGTATTTACCATTGTCGCCGCATGGACTTTGCAACAGGACGGTCATGTGCGGGTTGATATTTTTTACGCCGACATGCCTGAGAAAAAACGCGCGTTGACAGACCTGCTTGGCACACTGGTTTTCCTCATTCCATTTTGTATCTTCGTGCTGATCATTGCCTGGCCCTATGTCACCAACTCCTGGAAATTGCTGGAAAGCTCGCGCGAAGCCGGTGGGCTGCCACTGGTATTTCTACTCAAATCCCTGATCCTGGTTTTACCCGCACTACTGCTCGCCCAGGCCTTTTTAAACCTGACTGACGCATGGAAAACCCTGCGAAACCATGACGCCTGAACGTGTTGCCAGACTGGATGCAGTATTGGCCAGACGCCAACCTGACCTGACCGTCTACGCTGAAAACCTGCACAAACCAAGAAACTTTTCGGCGATGGTGCGTAATTGCGATGCCGTGGGTATCAATGAAATGCATGTGCTGGCGGAAGAGGATGATCTCCGCACGCATTGGAAAACCTCCCAGGGTGCTGAAAAATGGATGTGTATCAGGACCCACGACACCTCTGAAAAAACCTGCAGCTACCTCAAGGCAAAGGGCTTCCGGCTGGTAGCAGCACACCTGAGCGAAACAGCCGTCGACTTTCGTGATGTTGACTACACCCAACCCACCGCCCTGGTGCTGGGTACTGAATTGTTTGGTGTCAGCAAATCCACGCTGTCGCAGGTCGACCAGCAGATCAGTATCCCGATGATGGGTGTTACCCAATCCCTGAATGTTTCTGTGGCCTGTGCAATCGTGCTGTACGAAGCCCAGCGGCAAAGACAGGCCGCGGGTATGTACGACAACTGCCGCCTGCATAGTGGAACCCTGGCCCGGCAACGTTTTGAATGGCTACACCCGGTGCTGACGGATTATTGTCAAAGACATGGTCTGGATTACCCGGCACTGGATGAATCGGGCGACCTGGCAGAAGCTATGCCAAGGGCAGAATAGTTAAACAGCACCATCCCGAAGTGCTTCGATAACCACACGGCTATCCGGGCATTTACCGGTCCAGATAAAAAAACTTTTTGCGGCCTGCTCTACCAGCATGCCAAGACCATCAATATATTTCTGCCCCATGCTTTCACACAGGCTCTTCAAGGGCCGACTGGCCTTGTAATAATTCAGGTCATAGCACACTGACCCGGTGTTAAACATCGCTGACTGCAACGGCGGAGCCTCGCCCTGGTGACCCAGTGAAGTCGCATTGATCACCAGGTCAAAGCTGCCCATGTCCGGCAGGTCCACCCAGCTTGTCACATCAATGCCGGATAATGAATCGAAGCGCTCTGCCAATATGCGCGCACGCTCCAGGTTACGGTTGACCAGAACCACTTGCCGGGGTTTTCCTGCCAATAAACTACCCAGAACTCCCGCGGCGGCCCCACCCGCTCCCAGGATCAGGATCCGGTGGCCTTCAAGATCAACACCATGGTTGCCGGCCAGATCAGCCACCAGGCCAGCACCATCTGTATTGTGGGCGAACCAACCTGAAGATGGTTGATAAACAAGGGTATTGGCCGCCTGCGCCTGGCTGACTTCCACTGACGAATCTGTAGACAGTTGCCAGGCATCCCGCTTTAACGGCAAGGTGACATTACAACCGGTGCCACCGGCAAGCTGGAAACTTTCCAGCGCTTCAGAGAACCCAGCGGTGCCAGTCTCAATGCGTTGATACTCGATATCCAGACCAAACTGATCTGCAAACATCCTGTGGATGCGGGGTGAGAGCGACGAATTGATCGGCTGCCCGAACAGCGCCAGCCGGATCAGCTCTTTTCCCTGAGCCATGTTGCCGCCTGTAGTGCAAAGTAGGTCAGGATACCGTCGGCCCCGGCACGTTTTATACCGGTCAGTGCTTCCATGACGACCGCCTTTTCGTCCAGCCAGCCATTGATCGATGCGGCCTTCAGCATCGCGTACTCGCCGGATACCTGGTAGACATAGGTCGGGACCCCGAAAGTCTCCTTCACCCGCCGTACCACATCCAGATAGGGCAGACCCGGTTTGACCATGACCATATCCGCACCCTCTTCCAGGTCCAGCGCCACTTCCGAGAGAGCCTCATCGGTGTTGGCCGGATCCATCTGGTAGGTGTATTTATTCGCGCCGCCCAATGCACCGGCTGAACCCACTGCATCACGGAAGGGCCCATAGAAGGCAGATGCGTATTTGGCAGAATAAGCCAGGATACGCGTGTTGATGTGGCCCGCCGATTCCAGCGCTTCGCGAATGGCACCAATGCGTCCATCCATCATATCGGACGGCGCAACGATATCCGCACCGGCATCCGCATGTGAAACCGCCTGCTTGACCAACGCAACCACGGTCTCATCATTGACGATATAGCCCTGCTCGTTCATCAGGCCATCCTGGCCGTGGCTGGTGAAGGGGTCCAGCGCTACGTCGGTCACCACACCCAGCTCCGGAAAGGACTGCTTCAGGGCACGCACTGCCCGTTGGGCCAAACCCTCGGGGTTCCAGGCTTCACAGGCATCCCCGGTTTTGGCTTCCGGCGCTGTCACCGGAAACAGAGCAATGGCGGGCACACCCAGACGCACACATTCTTCAGCTTTCAATAACAAGCGGTCGATGGTCAGGCGTTCGACGCCCGGCATCGAATCAACTGACTCTGCGCGGTCTTCGCCTTCAATAACAAACACCGGCCAGATCAGATCATCCGTGGTCAATACGGTTTCGCGCATCATACGCCGGGAAAAATCATCAAAGCGCATCCGGCGCATTCGGGTGGAAGGAAAGCTCATGCTGATGGTCCTGTGTTTTTCAAGTATCGTCGAGGTGTAATTTTAACCCTGATTATCATCATACTCATACCAATCGCTGAGTTTATCCACCAGCTCATCCAAGCCGGTCTTTTTAAGTGAGGAAAATGTCTGGATACTGGCAATTTCCGGCAAACCGCGTCGCAACTTGAGCAAAGTGGACTGTGCCGGCCCACGTTTGAGCTTGTCGGCCTTGGTCAGCAAAATATGACAGGGAATAGACGATGCTTCACACCAGCCCAGCATCTGTTGGTCAAATTCACGCATCGGGTGGCGGATATCCATCACCAGCACCACACCCCGCAGGCACTCCCGGGTCTGGAAATAACGTTCCATGACCGTCCGCCAGTGTGCTCTGAGCTTGGCGGGCACCTTGGCATAACCATAGCCCGGTAAATCGGCAATACGCCGGTTCTCATCCAGTTCAAAGATAACAATCTGCTGGGTACGACCCGGTGTTTTGCTGGTACGGGCCAGTGACTTTTGATCGGTGAACGTATTGATTGCGCTCGACTTGCCGGCATTGGAGCGGCCGGCAATGGCCACTTCAATCCCCTGATCCCCGGGAAGTTGCTTCAATTGGTGGGCACTGATCAGATAATGTGCAATACGGAATGGATTTACTTTCTTCATGACAGACATCTCATATTTTTCATCATATCGCTGGAACGCTTGCACTTAAAACAGGATAATAACGGGCTATTTCTCTCATTGTACGCAAACATTCCTGGAGAGTACGAAATGAAGTACATATTGCAATTCGCTATCGGCCTGTCACTGCTGGTCTCTTTACCTGTCTTCGCTACAGGCGATGCGGATGCCGGACAAGCCAAGGCAGCCGTTTGTGCAGCCTGCCACGGTGCAGACGGAAACAGCATGGTTCCAATGTGGCCCAAACTCGCAGGCCAGCATGCCAGCTACCTGGAGCGCCAGCTGGGCCTGATTAAAGGTGGTAGCCGTACGGTTCCGGAAATGGCCGGTATTGTCATTGGTCTTTCAGAACAGGATATGGCTGATGTGGCCGCCTATTTCTCCAGTCAGACCAGCAGTGCCGGTGTCGCTGATGAAGCATTGCTTGCCAGCGGTGAGCAACTCTATCGGGCGGGTAATTCCGAGACCGCTATACCGGCGTGTATGTCCTGCCATGGTCCTGCCGGTGAAGGCAACCCGCTCTCCGGTTACCCCTCGGTCGCAGGGCAGCATTCTGTCTATTCCGAGAAAATGCTCAACGGTTTCAGAACCGGTAATACCTGGGGTGATGATGACGCCAACAGCACGATCATGACCGACGTCGCCAAGCGCCTGACCGATGCCGAGATCAAAGCCGTGGCCAGCTACCTCCAGGGCCTGCACGCAGCAGAGTAAAATAAACAGACCGGACGGAACAACCGGCCTCTGACGGGGTCTGTAAGCCAACAAGACCAGATTGTGGAGATCTAATAATGATTCGAAAAGCGATACTCGCCCTGTTTTTACTGCTCGGAACTCAACTGGCCGTAGCACAGCAGGACAAATACCAGGAAGGCGTCCACTATTTCAAAATAGACCAGATACCGGCCGAAACCGGTTCCGGCATTGTTGAAGTCACCGAAATCTTCAGCTATGCCTGTTCCCACTGCAATACCATTGATCCCTATATTCAGGCCTGGAGTAAGACCAAGCCGGATAACGTCAAGCTGAACCGTATTCCGGTTGTTTTTGGCCGCAGGGCATGGGAACTCATGGCACGCGGTTACATCGCAGCAGAAATGATGGGGATTGTTGAAGAAAGTCATATTGCCATGATGGATGCGATCTGGAAGCAGGGTAAGCAATTCCGCAGCAAG
>Ga0190293_1000289_pt1 | contig 17700 bp, 14 predicted proteins | sample 48693001_MG_FD_161671 | JGI IMG/M metagenome (GOLD analysis project Ga0190293, IMG submission 161671) | Hydrothermal vent microbial mat bacterial communities from Southern Trench, Guaymas Basin, Mexico - 4869-30-0-1_MG | ecosystem: Environmental > Aquatic > Marine > Hydrothermal vents >...
CCCGACTGATCTTCCACCGCATCGTCGGCCCAGGACGCAGCGGCCTGAGCTGGGCGATCAAGCAGGACCCCGACCACGAGGAAGAGATCATCGCCCTGCGCGACGCTCAGCACCGCACACACATGACGGCGGTCCTGCAGGGCATCAAGGCTCTAGCGGAATAAGCAAGTTGACAGTTGACAGTTCACGGTTGACAGGAAGAAACGTACTCTGTTCTTCGTTCCCCGGCCTCTGTGAAAAGGCACAAACGATCGGCATCGTGCTGATAATTGCTGGCAATGCTCCGACTGTGAACTGTCAACCGTGAACTGTGAACTCGCATCCGGAACAGCTTTGCGGCTGCCACCGTTACCTTTATATGACTATGGAAGAAGAAGTCGCAACCACGTGCTACCGGCACCCTGATCGGGCCACAAGACTGTCGTGTACAACGTGTGGCAAGCCGATCTGTGTGGAGTGCTCCCACGATGCCTCCGTTGGGCAGAAGTGTCCCGAGTGCGCTGCTCCACCGCCTCGGTCGCGCATCATCTATGCCAGGAACACGACCGGACGACCGTCGTTTCAGACATCGCCAGTCTCGTTCACCATCATGGCAATCACGGCTGCCTTTTTTGCGGCGGGGTACGTCTCGCCAGAAATTGACCGCTGGCTGTTCACGACATTCGCGCAGGCGAACTTCCTCGTTGCAGCAGGCGACTGGTACCGGGTCTTCACCGGAGCGTTACTTCACGGCGGACTTATGCACATCGGGTTCAATATGTACGCGCTGTACCTGTTCGGCCCGAGACTCGAGCAACAGGTCGGTGGGCCTGCCTTCCTCGGCCTCTACGTCGCAACGGCGGGTGCAGGCGGACTCGCCGCGTATGCCTTCGGCCCCATTGAACAGATCGCGATCGGAGCATCCGGCGCGATCTTCGGTCTCTTCGGCGCATGGATGTTCGTTGCCTGGAAGATGCGCAAGACCCCAGGGGGACGTTCGATGTTCAATCAGTTGGGCGTGCTTCTCCTCATCAACATGGCGCTTCCCTTCTTCGTGCCGAACATCGCGTGGACCGCTCACGTCGGGGGTTTCGCCGCTGGTGCAGGCATTGCATGGTTGTGGTCCGTCCTCGCTGTGGGGAAACCCAACGCGCGCACCATCCGCACGGTGATCACCGCCGCCATAACGCTTCTGATCATCATCGCGACGATCACTATCTAGGATTCTCCCCCGGCCTTCGCGGGGGAGATGGGCCGAGGAACGAGGTCCAGAGGGGGGAAGCCGAGTCGTACCACTCAGCTTGATCAAGTCCCTGCTCGCTTCCAGAGATCAGAAAGCCAACGGAGGTAGGCTGCCGACTGTGAACTGTGAACCGCCACCCGTGAATGAGCACGCGTTGGATGACCCCTCTCTCGAACGGCCCGGAGAAGCGTGCGGCGTGTTCGGCATCATGGGACCGGATATCGACGCCGCACGGATGGCGTACTTTGGCCTGTTCGCACTCCAGCATCGAGGACAGGAGAGCGCAGGCATCGCAGTGAGCAACGGCACGGACATCACCGTCTACAAGGACCTCGGCCTGGTGGCACAGGTATTCGACGAATCGATCCTTGCGGGCCTTGCAGGAAACCTCGCCGTGGGACATACAAGGTACTCGACCACCGGATCGAACAAGTGGGAGAACTCCCAACCGGTTTTTCGCCACATTGGCCACAATGGAATCGCTCTCGCCCACAACGGCAACCTCACGAACACTTCCGAACTGGCGGAAGAACTGGGACCTCTCGCTGCAACCACCGATTCGGAACTCATGACCGAAGCGATAGCCAGAGAGATGGGGGATGCTGAGCGAACTCTTGAGGAAGCTCTCACGACAGTTCTACCCCAGTTCGAGGGTGCCTTCACGCTCACCGTCATGGACCAGGCGACCCTCATCGGTATCCGAGACCCACGTGGCTTTCGTCCACTGTGTCTCGGAACACTCGACGACAATTGGGTCCTTGCGTCAGAAACCGCTGCTCTTGACATCCTCGGAGCAACGTTCGTGAGAGAAATCGCCCCTGGTGAGATGATCCTGATCACAGACCAGGGCATTCACAGCCGTTTCCCTTTCAACGACACCGGGCACCAATTGTGCATCTTTGAGTTCGTGTACTTCGCAAGGCCGGATTCGATCCTCCTCGGAAATACCGTTCACTCCACACGACAAGAAATGGGGCGTCTCCTCGCACGGCAAGCTCCTGTCGAGGCAGATATCACAGTCCCCGTGCCAGAGTCAGGGATACCCGCCGCACAAGGATTCGCAGAGGTATCCGGCATCCCCTACACCGACGGCCTCGTGAAGAACCGCTATGTCGGAAGAACCTTTATCCAACCTGCCCAGGCAATGCGGGAGCGTGGGGTGCGCATGAAACTCAATGCCATGGCAGGAATCGTTGGAGGTCAACGGGTTGTCCTGGTCGACGACTCGATCGTGAGGGGATCAACCACTCGCCAACTCGTTGCGATGATGCGCGAGGCGGGCGCTGCAGAGATCCATCTGCGGATCTCCTCTCCGCCCTATCGGTGGCCCTGCTACTACGGCATGGATACCGGTGATCGGTCCACGCTTCTGGCGGCGGACCACACGATCGACGAGATCGCTGAGATCCTCGGCGTGGATTCGATCGCCTATCTCGAACTTGACGCCCTCCTACGGGCGACAGGCACACCCACAGACGCGTTCTGCACGGCATGCCTATCTGGCAACTATCCAACATCGATACCCGATGTCGATGGCAAGTTCCTACTGGAGACGTCCCCATGACAAGCTACGAATCAGCTGGAGTCAACCTCGACGCGGCAGACGAGGTTGTTCGCCAGATCGCTGACAAGGTGACCGCCACGTGGACCGCAGATGTCGTCGGAGGTTTCGGCGGGTTCGCTGCGGGGATCCACATTCCCGCTGGCTACAACACTCCCGTGCTGATGATGTCGACAGACGGTGTCGGGACGAAGATCGAGATCGCCCGCAAGACGGGAATCCTCGACGGCCTCGGGTTCGATCTCGTTGCAATGGTTGCCGATGACCTCGTCGCGGTGGGTGCAAAACCGATCGCCCTCACCGACTACATCGCTATCGGCCAAATCGACGTCAACGTCGTTGCCAGGATCGTCAGCTCCATCGCACGAGCCTGCAGTGAGTCCGGCATCGCCCTCATCGGTGGCGAAACGGCCGAGCACCCGGGCGTCATGGAAGCCGAACAGTTCGACATCTCGGCAACTGCGCTCGGTGTCGTCGAAATGGGCAAGGAGATCGATACGTCGCAGGTGGAATCTGGAGATGTGATCATCGGGGTCCTCAGCCCCAACCTTCGCTCGAATGGGTTCTCGATGGTCAGAGCCATAGTCGCTGATCGGCTCAGACTTGAAGAGCCCTTCCCCGGCACGGACACATCAACCGCTCGGGTTCTCCTCGAGCCGAGTGTGGTCTACTCGACAGCGATTGTCGATCTCCTCACGACCGTCACCCCGCACGGCCTCGCACATATCACCGGCGGCGGTCTCCCTGGCAACGTTGCTCGGATTCTCCCCGAAGGAACCGATGCGATCATAGAGACGGCCAGATGGGACACACCACACGTCTTCGACGTTCTCCAGGGTCTCGGGACTGTCGAAGATCGCGACATGTATCGAACGTTCAACATGGGAGTCGGGTTCGTGATAGTGACCCCCGAATCCACCGTTGACGCAACGTTGACCTCGCTCAGGGCACATGGCCTCGGCGCCAAGGCCATAGGCAGGATCGTTGAAGGATCGGGAACGGTGAGACTGGAGTAGATCCGAAGGCAGTACTTGGTACTTGGTACTTGGTACTTGGTACTTGGTACTTGGTGCTTGGTACTTGGTACTTGGTATCTGGACAGGAGCCGGTACAGAATCTGTCTCTGACCTGGCACTTCTACGATCACAGTCGACTGAGCGAGGAACCGGAAGCTCACAGCTCACTATTGGGCCCGAGCGCTGCTCTCCCATTCTGTGCTCTGTGCTCTGTGCTCTCTTCCTGGCTGACAGCTGACAGCTGACAGCTGACAGCTGACGGCTTTCCCCTCAGTATCCTCTGAGACAATGCAAACCCCTCTCTTCATATTCGCCATCATCGCGGGCGGATTGGTCCTCGGACTGATAGCCCGGTGGCTTCTGCCTGGCGACCAGCGCTTGTCCCTTGCCGAAACGACATTGATCGGGATGGTCGGTGCTGGAATCGGAGCCACAGGGGTCAACATCATCTTCGGGGTGGAGGAGTTCGACCGACTCAGCGTCGCGACCCTTATCGGAGCCATCATCGGTTCCGTTCTCGTGCTCGGTGTCGGTACCTGGCTCGCGGACCACTTCGGCTGGCGGAACAAACCCGAACCGGCCATCGACGAGATCATCACGGGAGGGGAAACTGCCACGGTCGAGTTCAAGTCCACGGCCAGGCGGAACCTCCACACGGGGCAGAGAGACGACAAGATCGAGCTTGGGATCGCAAAGACAGTTGCCGGGTTCCTCAACGCTGACGGAGGCACACTTGTCATCGGTGTCGATGACAAGGGAAACGCACTGGGGCTCGATGGCGACCTTTCGATCATGAAGGCGCCAGACCATGACAGATACGAACTCTGGCTCACCGACTTCTTCGAAACCACTCTCGGTTCGCCTGCTCTCGCGTTCGTCTCCGCGAGATTCGAAACCTACGCAGGAAGCGACGTCGTCGTCGTCAACGTATTACCTTCTGACAGCCCCGTATTCGTCAACGAGCCAAAAGGCAACAGAACTGCGGATTTCTACGTTCGTATGGGAAACTCAACCCGAAGGCTGCTGACAGACGAATACGCCGACTACGCCCGATCGAGGTGGAAATGACCAATCGCACTCCCTACCCCGTGGACTTCGTCGTACCCGTCGACGACGAAGAACGAAACAGGGGTCTGGCCGCGCTCGGGCTCATCCTGTTTGCAAAATCGATTCTGTTGATCCCTCACCTCTTCCTGCTGCTCGCGTACGGAATCGCCGTGCAGTTCATCGTGTGGATCGGCTACTGGTACATCTTGTTCACCGGAGGCAAGCCTTTCTGGGTGGAGAACTTCGAGATCATCTTCCTTGCGTGGACCAGCCGCGTTTTTGCTTGGTTCACAAGCACCACTGACGTCTATCCCACCTTCGGTGCAGACGACAAATACCCGGCCCAGGTGACCGTCGTCGAGGCACCGGAACCACAAAACAGGTGGCTGGCTCTCGCCGGAATCCTCTTGATCCGGTCGTTGCTCGCCATCCCGCACCTCTTCATCCTGCTGTGGCTCACCATCGGAACGTTGTTCCTAGCGTGGTACGGCTACCTCATGATCCTGGTCACCGGTTCGCTGCCGCTGTCGCTCCACTACTACTTCGTCGGCTTCCATCGGTGGTGGGCACGGGTATGGGGTTGGATCGCAGCCCTGACCGACGTGTACCCACCCTTCTCTCTCAAGCCATAGGAGTCTGGCGTCGAATCAGCCGAGATTTCGTCTGATTCGACGCCAGACTCCTGACGATCGGTGCTGTGGGTACTCTGACCGCATGGAACATGCACTGATCCCACCTTCAGACGTCATCACGGTCGAGTTCGACGACCATGTCGCGATCGTCTGGCTCGACAGACCCGACCAACGGAACGCGTTCGCAGAGGAACTCTGGGCCGATCTTCCGATGGTTATGGATGCGCTCGACACGGACGACAACACGCGCGCCATCATCATTGCCGCCAGGGGACAGTCGTTCACCGTCGGCATCGACCTGAAGGCATTCGGCCCAACGCTGCTCAACGGGGGCACCGATCCGTCATCGCCGGATCAGCCCACATCCGACATCGCGAAGCGCCGCGCCACCTATGCCCTGGTGAAACGACTCCAGAGGACATTCACCTCAATCGCGGAGAGCTCCAAGCCCGTGATCGCGGCGATTCATGGACACTGCATCGGGGCAGGCGTCGACTTGATCACAGCGTGCGACATCCGGTACGCATCCCAGGACGCGATCTTCTCGGTACGTGAGACGAAACTTGCGATCGTCGCCGATGTCGGGACTCTCCAACGTCTCCCCAAGATCATCAATCCAGGCCATCTCGCCGAGATGGTGTACTCAGGAAGGGACTACACGGCAGACGAAGCAGCCGGAATGGGTCTCGTCACCAAGGTGCTCCCTGATGCTGCTGGCGCTCTTGGCGCTGCAAAGGAAACTGCGAGCGAGATAGCAGCGAACTCTCCCCTTTCGGTGCAAGGATCCAAGGCTGTACTCAACGGAGGCGAAACCAGAACCGTCGAAGAAGCACTCGACTATGTTGCCCTGTGGAATACCGCGTTCCTCCAGTCGAATGACCTCCTCGAGGCGGTCATGGCCTACACCCAGAAACGGCCGCCAGAGTTCAAGGGGGAGTGAAGTACTGCGGACAACTGTCAACTGTGAACTGACGACTGTGAACACTCTCCTCTTCATGTACTATCTGAGCATGAATCGAACACCTCGTAGCCACCGCAGCGAACTCTTTGCCTCCCCGTAACACATCGATTCAGCCTCGCAACGAAGAGTTCCCAACATCCAAAGGAGAAGGTGATGACTGACCTCCAGCAACGATTCCACGACATCTACGCACCGGTGATTGCGTTCGACAACGAGACCGAGATCATCTCGGGCAAAGGCAGCTGGGTCACGGGTGCCGATGGCACTCAGTACCTCGACTTTGCCGCTGGCATCGCCACGACGAACCTGGGCCACAGGCCAGACAATGTGGTCGCCGCCGCCGAAGCCCAGCTGAACAAGCTCTGGCACGCTGGTGGCGCATTCCTTTACGAATCGTTCATCAATGCCGCTGAGAACATCGTCAGCATCGCACCGGACAGCATCGAAAGGCTGTTCTTCATGAACTCGGGCGCGGAGGCTGTGGAAGCGTCCGTCAAGGTTGCAAAGAAGACCACAGGTAGGCAAGGAATAATTGCATTCAGGGGCGGCTTCCATGGTCGGACCATGGGCTCAGTGACATTCACGACGTCGAAGGCGAAGTACCGAAAGAGCTACCACCCGCTGCTCCCATCCGTGTTCATCACCCCGTACCCGCATCCGTTCGGTTGGGGCATGACCCAGGAAGATGCGAACGCATACGCCCTGCGCGAGTTGGATCTCATGTTCCGCCACCTGATCACACCCGGAGAAGTCGCCGCATTCCTCATCGAGCCGATGCAGGGAGAGGGCGGTTACTACCCAGGTAGCTTCGAATTCCTATCAGCGTTGCGCGCGATCGCAGACGAGCACGGCATCCTGCTGATCATGGATGAGGTTCAGAGTGGATTCGGCCGCACAGGGGACTGGTTCACGAGCCAGATCTACGGCATCCAACCGGACATACTCATCATGGGCAAGGCGATTGCCAATGGACTTCCGTTGTCCGCTGTTGGATCATCGACGAAGATCTTCGATGAATTCCCACCAGGCTCACACGGAACGACCTTTGGAGGTAACCCTGTTTCGTGCGCGGCAGCCAATGCCGTCGTCGATGGGTTGCGAAGCGTGATTCCCGGTGTTGCCGAACGATCGGAGCACTCGTTCGCCCGCTGGAACGAGGCAAAGAGCCGTCATAAGACGATCGGCGACGTCCGCGGTCTCGGCTTGATGATCGGCATCGACCTTGTCCTTGAGGGGAACACGCCGGATCCTGATGCCTTCGGCCCGATCTCTGCACATGCGTTCGAGTCTGGATTGTTCATCCTCAACTGCGGACCATCGGAGAACGTCATCCGATTCATCCCCCCATTGAACGTCTCAATGGAAGACCTCGACACAGGCATAGACATCCTGATCGACGCGATCGCGAAGTACGAGGGATAGATACGAGATCGCTCGCAAGCCAGATACCAGACCCCAGAAGCCAGATACCAAAGGATGGGCGCCCGATGGGCGCCCATCCTTGTCTGGATTCTGGGGTCTGGAATCTGGCTTCTGCTCTATTCCTCTACGTTGAGTACGCCACGGAGCCGTGGGTATCGAACGGGACGATGCGTATGGCAGAACTCCGCACGGTTGTACCGCGAGAGTCTCGTGTCGCACTCTGGAGTCGCACAGGTGCGATCCTCGTCATACGTTTTCGGCCGGCGAGAGCGGCCCTTCGGCCTCGACGCCTTGAGAATGTCGGACATGTAGTGTGAGCCTTTCTTCAGCCTTATCGCGCAGCAATCCGGCGCACAGCCCATAGCTGGGTGAACACCGAGGAATTTCGACCGTCCGAGTCTAGGCGCCTTTCCCAGAAACACGCAAAAGCGCCGTCCGCCATCCGCCATCCGCCGTCCGTCAGAGTCCGGAAGTGGTGTTACAGGACAGGGGATGCGCGATTCTTCGCGGAGAGCGGAAAGCGGAAAGCGGAGAGCGGTGAGCGGTGAGCGAACCTCAGCTTCCGAACATGCTGTAGTGCGACTTATCTTTGGCACGGTTGCCTGGCAGCGCAATAGAGGCGACCAACCCTGCCATGGCGACGAAGGCCAACCAGTCCCCGAATCGTACCCAGATGGTGGTGCCCCCTCCGGTGAACTGGAGGCTGCCGTAGAGAATCGTTCGTTCCAGCAGATCAGTCTTGCGGCCATTCGATCCATCTGCGGAGATGAACGTCGATTTTCCCGTTATCGATGCATAGGCCGTGTCGAGTCCGATCGCAGCGGCGTTGACCTTGACCATGCCTATGGCCTGGTCTGAGGCAGCTGAGATTCCGTAACTCGACGTGTTCGTCGATACCGCAACGATCTCGGCTCCGGCCTGGGCAATGGACCTCATGCTCCTGGCGAAGGATCCCTCGAATGAGATCGCTGAGCCCACCACGCCGAATTCCGTTGGGAACACGACCGCCTCGGTACCTTTGATCATGTCTCTGGGAACCTGATCAAGTTGCGGAATGAAGTTGAGGAGGCCCCGCAATGGGACATACTCACCAAAAGGAACAGGGTGCCGCTTGCGGTATTCACCCACCTTCACACCATCAGGTGAGTAGAGAACGTTCACGTTGAGGAATTCGTCGGTTCCCACGATCCGTGTGCCAGAGATCAGAATGTATGCCTCAAGACGGTGGGCCTCCTCGATGATCTCCCTCCGAACGGTGTCGTTCTCCTCGGGTTCAAAGGGTGTTCCTGTCGAGTTCTCCGGCCACACCACGAACTCAACCGAACCCGCAGGTATCGCTCTCGTCAACTCGAGATGGCTTTCGTAGATGCGCTGATTCTCATTCTGACACCGCACCTGGGGGCATGGAGAAGATCCCTGGACGATCGCTGTTCGCCACACCTGGCCACCAGGTGAAGGGGCGAACAGGAATCCGCCGACAACAAGCAGAGCCGTGACCACAACAGGATCAACGAACAGCCTCCACTCCTTGTGGGACTCGATGACGAGCGTGAGACCAGCGGCAACACCGACAACGAGGACCGTCCAGCCAGCAGGGCCGATCCACTGCACAGATCCGGACGCACCTGGCAGCCCCGCAGCCGGGTAGCCGATGTCGCCCCATGGGAAACCACCGAAAGGAAAACGGCCCCTGATCCACTCCATCACGACCCAACTGCCGACGGCGATCAACCACCACCGCCATGCTGGCCACAGCCTGAACGTCCAGATGGTGAATCCGTAAACAGCTGAAAACGTCGCCATGAGCACAACGAGAGGGAAGAACGCAACGAAGCCAAGGACAATGATCCACGACAGCAACAAACCGAAGAATCCTGCTCCCCAGACGAACCCAGCGATGATCGCATGAGATGGCTTCTCGACCATGCGGATCGCGAGGAAAAAGGGAACAGGCGCAACGAAGGCGAGCGGAGCGATCCCGAGTGGGGGAAACGCTGCCCACATGAGCAAAGAGCTCAGCGCGATGAGGGCGATGGGAACCATGAGTCGGGAGCATAGGACCGCGATGGGCCATCAGGCTGCGGGCTGCCCAAACAACGATATTATTGAACTCATGGACGATCTTCATGTTGCAATTACGGCTGCCCAGGCGGCGGCTGAAATCATCAGAGAGTATTTCGGAGCGTCACCCGACCCCGAATACAAGGGCAAGTTCGACCCGGTAACGGCGATCGATCGGGCTGCGGAGGAGGCGATCGTCGATGTGATCGCAAAGGCCAGGCCTGACGACGATGTGCTGGCTGAAGAGGGCGGTGGGACCACGCACCCTGGACGCCACTGGATCGTCGATCCCCTCGACGGCACCGTAAATTTTGTCCACGGAATCCCTCATGTGTCCGTGTCAGTGGCGCTGTACGACGGAACGAAGGGTCTGGTCGGGGTTGTCCATGATCCGCTGCGAGACGAGCTCTTCACCGCCATGGACGGCGGCGGTGCGCGGCTCAACGGCCATGTGATCTCCGTGTCCGATGTCACAGACATCAACCGCTCGATCGTTGCAACGGGCTTCCCCTACGACCACGACATCCATGCAGAGTCTCTCTCGATCGTCGTGCGCGAGATGCTGAAGGAGATCAACGGACTCAGACGTATGGGCTCCGCGGCCCTTGACCTTGCCTGGGTCGCTGCTGGCCGATACGACGCCTACTGGGAACTCGGTATTGCGCCATGGGATGGTGCTGCAGGTATGGTGCTGGTACGAGAAGCCGGCGGCGTTGTCACCGACCCGTTCGGAAGACACTCCACACCATCGATGGGACTGGTGGTGTCTAGCAACGGCCACCTCCATGACCAGATACGTTCCATCGTCGAATCCTGGATGCCAGCGGACCTCGTCCAACCGTGATCCGGGTCATCACCGCAGACCGGGTAGTTGCCCCGGGTGGGACCAGAGGGAACGCAGTGCGAATCGAGGACGGACGCATCGTGGCAGTCGGTGCGCACACAGATCTCCGTGGCACGGGTGCAGTTGAAGACATGTTCGTTGGAGGAACAATCATTGCTGGCTTGCGTGACGCCCACATCCACGCCGTACCGTACGCTGCCCTCCTACGCGGATGCTCCCTGAAGTCTGCAAAGACGATGGAAGAACTCCAGAACCGCATCGTCGCACATGCTCGCAGATTGCCTGCGGGTTCACCCGTCGTAGCAACACGATTCGACGATGAGACGCTCGTGGAACGGAGACTCCCCACCCGTACGGACCTTGACGCGGCGATCTCGGACCGACCGGTTGTCATCTATCGATACTGCGGCCACATTGCCGTTGCCAACTCGAAGGCCCTCACAGAATCAGGTATATCCGACGCTACGTCCAATCCCGAAGGGGGGATTATCGATAGGGACGCCAGCGCCCAGCCCACCGGCGTGCTGAGAGAGACCGCGGTCGGTCTGATCACAGGCGCCCTCGCTCGAGGCGGTCATCTCGAACCTGACGATCTCCTTGATAGCCTGACACGGCTCGCAGGTCTCGGGCTCACATCGATCGGTGCGATGATCGGGTATGGAGAATCACCGTCGGAGAAACTCGCTGCTGAGGCAGAGTTGTGGCGCGAGGTCGCCAAGAACCTTCCGATCAAGGTGCGGGGATTCGCCATTGCTGATACACCCAACCAGCTCGACCACGCCGCACAGACCATCAGCGGCATCACCGAACGTTTGAGCTGGCTCGGCGTGAAACGTTTCTCGGATGGCAGCCTCGGAGGACACACGGCAGCCATGTGCGGCGGATTCTCCGACGTGGGTACGACAGGCACATACCGACTGACGCCGGCGGATGCGAACGTTGCTCGCCACAGCCTGGCACTCGGAGGAATGGTCGCTATCCACGCTATCGGGGACAGGGCAGTGACCGGGGTTCTTGACCTCTTCGAGGAACTGATCGCTGAAGGCGCTGATCCGGCAGACCTCCGGATGGAGCACGCCTCGGTGATTGACCCTGACCAGATCAGACGATTCGCCGGTCTGGGTGTCACTGCGGCTGTGCAGCCGGCGTTCCTTGCATCCGAATCGGAGTGGATAGGCCAGCGTGTAGGGATTGATCGTCTTGGATGGGTGTACCCATTCCGATCACTGCTCGAAGCCGGTGTCCCCTTGGCCGGGTCATCCGATAGCCCTGTCGAGCCACCCCATCCTCTGTGGGGGATGGCGGCAGCAATGGATCGCTACGGGATCACACCCGCCGAACGCCTCAGCGGCACGGAGGCACTCGACCTGTTCACGTCAGGAGGCGCCGCGGCACTGCGCGAGTCAGAACCCCTGTCCGTGGGGAGCCCCGCAGACCTTGTCGTGCTTGACGTCGATCCCACAACGGCAAGTGCCGACGAGGTCCACAGCGCAAGCGTTCTGGAGACCTACGTTGACGGCGAACCCGTTGAGGTCGACCGGTCCCTCCCAACATGGGTTGATTGAACGAGGCGCCCTCCGCTCTCCGCTGTCCGCTCTCCGCCAGAACACCGGATTGCTGGTAGACCGTCATCCGGGGAGCAGAAAGCGGTAAGCGGAAAGCGGATAGCGGTACCTGGAAGGAAGCGGATGCGGCGTCGCGTTCCGTCCAAGTACCAAGTACCTCTACGGGTAGTCGTCTGAAGCCAACGAGGCTCCGGCTAGGATGCCCTCATGCATCTATCCATTGAATACTGCGCAGCCTGAAACTACACCGACCGTGCCGTGAGCATGGTTCAAGCGATCCTCGGCAAGTACGAGCACTACATCGACGACATCACGATCATCCCCTCCAAGGGTGGGGCGTTCGAAGTCGTTGTTGGAGACAACCTCGTGTACTCGAAACTTGACACGGGGCGACATGCAACGATCGATGAGGTCATGGAATCCGTCGACGCGATTCTTGGCCCCGTTCCCGACCCCGAGGTCTCCTGAGGCGGGCGGTATAGGGATTCGAGTTGTACCTTCGCGGCATGCCCGCTGGCCGTTCCAACACCATTCTCGTATCTGATCTGCTGTCCCAGGACGGACCGCATGGTCACGTTGCAGACAACTTCGTTCGATCCGTGTGTTCAGGCTGTGGTACTCAGCTCACACACGATCCGCGGTACGGCGAATGGGGAGCATTCTGCACCCGCTGCTGGCCAGGAGCCAGGACAGTCTGAGGAAGTACTTGGTACTTGGTACTTGGTACTTCGCCAGAATCGGAAGGCGGACGTGCGGGTAGGAGGTTCGGGCTGAGTGGTACGACTCGGGTTTCCCCCTCTGTCTCGTGCCTCGACATCTCCCCCGCGAAGGCCGGGGGAGAAGCTGGAATCGCCTCTGGCCCTCGTTCCTCGGTCAATCTCGGTTGAGGCTGACGGCTGACGCGGCACAATTCTGTGTTCTGTCTGACCGATGACGGAAGTCCGCTATCCGCTGTCCGGTGTCCGCCAGAATCGGAAGGCGGAGGTGCGGGTAGGAGGTTCGGGCTGAGTGGTACGACTCGGGTTTCCCCCTCTGTCTCGTTCCTCGACATCTCCCCCGCGAAGGCCGGGGGAGAAGCAGAACTATCTGCTCAACTTCCAAATGCCAGATACCGAATACTGGGTACTGCCCCTTGCTGAAATCTGGTATCTGGAATCTGAGATCTGGCTTCTGTCAATCCAATACTGCGCCTGACTCGGCTGATCCCACAAGCTTGGCGTACTTTGCGAGCGCACCGCGGGTGTAGCGGGGCGGATGTGGCTCCCATGCCTGGCGCCGGGATTCGAGCGTCGCATCATCAACAAGGACGTCGATGGACCGGTTCGGGATATCCACCCTGACCGTATCACCCTCTTCGATGAGGCCGATGGGCCCACCATGGGCAGCTTCGGGTGCCACGTGGCCGATACACAAGCCGGTGGTACCTCCCGAGAACCTACCGTCTGTGATCAACAGGACCGAATCACCGAGACCGGCGCCCTTGATGGCCGCAGTGATCGCGAGCATCTCTCTCATGCCGGGACCGCCCTTTGGTCCCTCGTATCGGATGATGACGACGTCGTTGGGCTTCAACTGGTGATCCCACAATGCTTCGAGCGCATGCTGTTCATCGTTGAACACCCTGGCCGTACCTTCGAACACGTCGAGGTCGATACCTGCGATCTTGACCACCGCACCTCCGGGTGCTATCGACCCTCGCAAGATGGCAATGCCGCCCTGAGGGGCTATCGGTTCGTCGATTGGGAGCACCACGTTCTGGTCACCCGGCACCACGACATCCTCCAGGTTCTCCGCCATCGTCCTTCCGGTGACGGTCATCACGTCGCCGTGAAGCAACCCTGCGTCAAGAAGCGATCTCAGAACCACGGGCACGCCACCGATGCGGTCGAGATCGACCATGTGGTACTTGCCGAAGGGTTTCATGTCCCCGATGTGAGGAGTCCGGCGCGAGATCTCATCGAAGTCCTCGAGAGTGAGGTCGACACCGGCTTCGTGAGCGATCGCCATCAGGTGGAGAACGGCGTTCGTCGAACCTCCGAGCGCCATGACCGTCGTGATCGCGTTTTCGAAAGCTTCTCGCGTCATGATGTCGCGGGGACGGATGTCTGCCTCGAGAAGCGCAACAACTGCCTCTCCAGACTTGCGTGCATAGTCATCGAGTCTGCTGTCAACGGCCGGTACGGAGGCAGAACCCGGAAGCGACATGCCGATCGCTTCACCGACGGACGCCATCGTGTTTGCTGTGAACATCCCTGCGCATGACCCGGCCCCTGGACAAGCGTTCTGCTCGATCTTGAGCAACTGCTCATCGCTCATTTTTCCCTCCGAGTGTGCACCAATACCCTCGAACACGTCAACGATCGAGATGTCCTTGCCATCAACCCGTCCAGGAAGAGAGGATCCTCCGTACAGGAAGATGGACGGCAGATTATGCCGAGCTGCTGCCATCAACATCCCTGGAAGGGATTTGTCACATCCTGCGATCGACACCATGCCATCGAACCGCTCAGCGTGCATCACGAGTTCGACAGAATCAGCGATCACCTCTCTCGATACGAGCGACGCACGCATGCCCTCATGGCCCATCGAGATACCGTCAGAAACCGCAATGGTGGCGAATTCGAGGCCAACAGCACCGGCCGATCGAACACCTATCTTGGCGAAGCCGGCGAGTTTCGGTCCTGTCACGTTACACGGCGTGACCTCGTTTCCTGCTGATACGACACCGATCTGAGCTCGAGCGAAGTCATCTTCGCCGAGTCCAACAGCGCGCAGCATGGCCCGCGCTCCAGCCCTTGCTGGTCCGATGGTTACGTCCTGAGAGTGGATCTTCTTCGACATGCCCCTGAGCGTAATGCCAAGATGCCCCATGCCGTCCGGAGCACCCCGGAGTGCGTCGACTATCAGGGTCCTTCTCCTACCCTCATGAACTCATGGCTTCAGTTACTGAGACATTCCCCGAGATACCAGGCGTTCCACCTGCACCTCCCGGACCACCACCGAAACGCAGGATGGGGTTCGGCAAGAAAGCATTCCTCTTCTTCTTGGGGTTGCTTGTCGTCGGCGTGTTCGCTGGCTACGGATACCTCCGATATACCGAAGGCAAGATCGACCGGATCGCCTCCGAGGAACTGACATCCCTTGCCGCAGTGTCGACGGCTTCAGGGGATCCGATCAACTTCCTCATCGTGGGGGTCGACGACCGCTCAACGCTTCCCGACGATTGGGAGGACAACTTCGGCGACTTTTCTGGCAGGAGAACCGACGTCATCATGATCGCCCATATCGTCCCTGGCGAAGGTATCCAGATGCTGTCGATCCCCCGCGACCTCAAGTCTGATATCGCCGGATTCGGTACCAATCGGATCAACGCTTCCTACGTGTTCGGCGGACCAGATCTTCTCGTCGAGACGGTGCAGTCCGAGACGGGCATCCCGATCAATCACTATGCCGAAATCGATTTTGCAGGTGTCGGCAAGGTGGTCAACTCCCTCGGTGGGGTCACGCTCGATTTCGAGTATCCGGGGAGGGATTTGAAGTCCGGTTTCGAAATCGATGCGGGCACTCACACCCTCGACGGCGAACAGGCAGTCGCCTACTCGAGATCGCGCAAGTACCAGATCCTCAAGGACGGGGAGTGGCAGAGCACCAACGGAGGCGACATAGCGAGGACGGGTCGTCAGCAAGAGCTACTGATCGCATTGTTCGACCAGGCTACGTCGCCCACGAGCGCTCTCAACCTTCCCACGTTCCTCCCAACCTTCGCCGACCAGATCACGGCAGATGAGGGCTTGTCTTTGGCTCTCATGGCATCGCTCGGCAAGGAAGCCCTGTCGATGGACAGCCGCGACATCGACAACATGACCTTGCCTGTGAAGAACTTCAAGGGAAACGACGGAAGGGCCTATGTGGTCCCCATCGACGCGACACAAGCCGTCCTCGATGCCTTCATCGCCGGACTTCCCTTCCCGCGATAGCGTTTGCCAGATGTCAGACGTCAGATGCCAGACGTCAGATGCCAGATGTCAGACGTCATCGGACAACGGACAACGGGGGTCCTGGAGGTGGCATGCCCGTCATCCATCTTCAGAGTCTCGTCCCCTTCATCAACCTTGTACTGTTCATCGTGGCGATGATCGCTCACAAGCAGTGGATTCATCCTGACGGCAAACAGCAAGTTCCCGCTTCACCATTCTGATCGGACCAATCACATCACTATCAATATCACAGGCAGAACCGTTGCCATCACCGTCGCAGCCAGCATCGCCATCGTCGCTGGCATCTTCATCGCAGCCGCCCTATGGGGCGCATACATGGTCAGCTGACACACTCTTCAATGGGAGTGCGACGGTCAGGCCAGGATCTGGATCGCGTTGACCAACTCATCGACCTCATCATCGGTGTTGTATGCATGAACCGATGCCCTCACGAGTCCTTCGATTCCACGAGAGCGCATGTCGTACGGTGCGGAGAATGGTGTCGATGTGGAGACGTTGATCGATCGTTCGGCCAGTAACTCGCGTACCTCGAGCGTTTGGCGGCTGTCGACATCAAACGTCACAATGCCGCCCTTGACTCTGCCTCGATCGTGAACCGTTACGCCATCGATCATCGACAGCTGCCTGCGCATGGTTGACGCAAGACCCTGAATCCGTTCCCACATCGCTGCGATGCCTATGTCCATCGCGTAGTCGACCGCAGCGCCGAACCCGGCAACGTTCGCATACGACTTCTCCCAGGTCTCGAACCTGTGAGCGCCTCCAGCAAGGGTGAAAGAATCCTCAAGAACCACAGGTGCGTTCTCAAGCTCGACGAACACGGGGTCCAGCCGCTCGGTAAACGCCTCTCTGACATAGAGGAAGCCGACGCCGCGAGGACCGCGGAGATACTTGCGCGACGTACCTGTGAGCATGTCACACTGAATCTCGGTGACGTCGATCGGAATCTGCCCGACCGTCTGGCATGCATCGAGCAGATACGGAACTTCGTGGCGCGCCGCCACCTCGCCGACAGCAGCGGCAGGATTGACGAGCCCTCCATTTGTCGGCATGTGGTTGAGGGTGATCAGAGCAGTCTGGCGCTCTTGCACCATTGCGTCCAAAGCGTCGACATCGACATCTCCCTCACGAGTATCAGGTGCCACGTCGACGATGACACCCTCGCGATCCCTGAGGTGGAGATACGCTGCCCAGTTCGACACGTACTCAGACGAAGTGGTGACGATGCGGTCGCCCTCACCAAGGCCAAGTGCATAGAACATCACATCCCACGCCCGTGTGGCATTGTCCGCAAGCGCAACCTCCGACCGGTCGGCACCGATGAGCTCCGAAAGGGACTGGTACGCCGCCTCGATCTGGTTCGCACGCTGG